>MDTB01082227.1_pt1 | contig 42246 bp, 45 predicted proteins | sample 811161 | NCBI WGS metagenome assembly MDTB01 (sample SAMN05326650, study PRJNA326480) | marine metagenome | isolation source: seawater | place: Mediterranean Sea | collected 2009 | reverse complement strand
AGGACTTGACTTCCGAGTTCGGAATGGAATCGGGTATAACCCCTTCGCAATAATTACCAGGCAAAATCTTATATTATTTTATGGATGGGTTGTAAATAGAGCAATATTTCTCTTTTACCTTGAAACAAGGTATTATTTTACGTTCTTATGTCTAATTTCGTTTAAACCGATCAAAAAACCTAAAATCAAAAAAGTATAACCTGAATTAAAAGTTGAAAAAAAGCTACCTGAGCTCTTAAAAGGGAAAAATTGTATTATAACAGATAAAATAACTGCTAAATAAATCCAATTTGATATATTATTATCTCTTAAATCGCCTTTATAATATTCTTTATAAACGTTGAACAATAAAATCAAAACGGGAATGATAATAAAAATTAATCCAAGTATTCCTGTATCATTCAAAATATCTAAATAAAAATTGTGTGGGTGGCTTTCACATACTCTGTTAGGTAAATGAACTTTTAGAAAACAATTATTTCGATATGATTTTATACCATTGCCTAAAACCGGATTTTCAATAATAAGATCTAAAGAAGTAATGAAAATTTGAATATGGCCTGTCCAAAATGATATTTTATTATATGTTATTTTAGAATCTTTAAATTCTTTTGTATTACTAAATAGTTCTCCTGAACCTTTGTATTTGTCTAATTGAGGATACTCTTGTCTAACCTCTGATAGGATAACTATTGGATTGGGCATCGCATTAAAAAAACTTCTAAAGCGCTCTTTTATCATAGGTGTATTGTAAATTATAGATATACCTACTATTAAAATACAAAGACTTAAAATCAAAAACTTTTTTTTATATTCTTTGTTTTTAATGATCAAAGTTAAAAATCCTGCAAATAAAGCAAACATAATCACTGGCATTCTATTCCCGGCAAGTATTAAAGCTATACTGACTAGAAAAAAAAGAGTTAAAAAAAATAAAGATACTAGTACTTTTTTAGTATTTTTAAAAAGTATTGGTAAAGCAAATATTCCAAACAAAGAGAACATTAAAATAAAACCACCTGCTACTAGTTCTTTGTTGAAAAATCCAGAGTAGTAAGTCATGTGTGTAAAGTTAATTGGTTTAAACCCTAAAAGGTTAAATCCAAGAAAAAATTGAATTAGAATATCAATCGTAAAAATAATAGTAATAAAAAAACAAATATAAATAAAATTATCTATTTTTAATATTTGTTTTTGAGTCATTGTTTTAATGACCATTAAAAATAAGAAAAATCTTAAGTATAAAATTGATTTGGTCCAATCTGAGTATTCTTTGAAAAAAAAATTTTGGTAAAAAGATGAAATTAATAATATAATAAAAAAAATTAATATTAAAAATAAAGGTATTTTATCTTTCCAAGAAAATAGTTCTTTTCCAAATAAGAATAAGCCTAAGGCTATTGTTAATAAAACGAAAATATTAATAAAAAGATTTCCAAAAACAAATGTTATAGGAAAAAAATATACCAGATATGTTAATAAATTTGATAATTGAATGTTAATTTTACTCATATTAGATTTATATACACGAATTTAAAATATGTTATACCATTAATTTTTTAAAATTTAAGGGTGTGTAGTTCAGTGGTAGAACGCTACGTTGACATCGTAGAGGTCATAAGTTCAATTCTTATCACACCCACCATTTTAAAAATTTATCCTATTTAAATTGATAAGACCTTATTGTTTTATTTATTCCAGAGCTCAAAGAAACTTTTGGGTGCCACGAAATAATTTTCGATAATTTTTTTGTATTTGGAAAATATTGCATCAATTCATCTTTTCTCATAGGTATTCTGTCGTACATAGGATATCCTTTTTTTATTTTTTTATGTATCATTTTAATCACATTTTTAACCTTAACTGGATAGAGTGAACCTACATTAAAAATACCTTTTATTTTTGTTTTTGAACAAATAATTTTATTTATCAAATTTATTAAATCATCAATATATAAAAAATCTCTTTTTTGTAAACCAGACGAGCAATTAAATCTTTTATTTTTTAAACAAGAATTAATTACAATTGGTATCAATCTATTGATACTCTGATTTGGGCCATAGATTTGATATAAACGTAAAATTACAAAAGGAAATTTATTTTTTTTTGAAACTTTTACAATATATTGTGTAGATCTAAATTTAGATTTTCCATAAACTGCTTTTGGATTACACTGAAGTCTTTCATGATGTGGAGATTTTTTATCTCCATATTCTAAACTACTTCCAATTTGTAAAAATAGTTTTATATTTTTTGAATAAAAATAATTTACCAGATTTTTACAGCCGTAGTAATGTGTTTGCAAAGTTTTTTTTTTATTTGAATGATCTACATACCCAGCAAGATTTACAACATAGTCTACTTTAATTTGCTCAAGTTTTCTAAATAATGTTTTTTTTTTATAAATGTCACACCTCAAATATTTTATATTTTTAATTTTTCTTTTAAGATAAGGTTTTTTCGATGAAAGTGAAATAATAGTGAATTTATCTTTTAACTTATTAATTAAATGATAACCAATAAAACCTGTACCGCCTACAACTAAAATTCGTTTTTTCATTTTATCTTTTTTTTTTTTAAAATTTTTTCAAGAATTTCTTTATCTCTTTTTGTGTCTACACACTGCCAAAAATCATTGTGTTTAAAAGCTAATAATTGTTTTTTCTTGCTAAGAGTCTCCATTGGTTCCCTTTCTAAAAAAGTTTTATCATTTTTAAGTAGTTTGAAAATTTCTGGTTTCATTACAAAAAAACCACCATTTATCCAACCCTCATCTATTTTCGACTTTTCTTTAAAGTAGGTGACTTTATTTCCTTTAAGTTTTATGGCGCCAAATCTTGCTGGTGGTCTCACGGCTGTCAAAGTTAAAATCTTATTATTTTTTTTATGAAACTTTACTAGTTTTTTTAAATCTACGTTGGAAACTCCATCTCCGTAAGTAAGTAAAAAATTTTCTCTATTTAAATATTTTTTTAATCTTTTAAGTCGGCCACCTGTCATTGTATTTTGACCAGTATTTATTAAATTAATTTTCCAATCTGGAAATTTCTTTTTTTTAAAGTATCTTTTAATAACTTCTCCTTTATAACCTAATGCAATAATAAAATTTTTAAATCCATGTTTAGCAAAATGTTGCATTATTAATAAAATTAGAGGTTTATTATTAATATTTATCATGGGCTTAGGGATCGTTTTGGTATATTCAGATAATCGTGTTCCTAATCCTCCAGCTAAAATAACGACTTTCATTTTTAAATATTGATTTTTTTATTTTTAAAATGTTTTTTCATTTTTTTTTCATATATAAACAATTGACTTGAAGATAGTTCAAAGCAATTTTTTTCATTTTTATAAAAACTTTTATACCATATAGCTGTAAATTTTACCGCTTCCCCAAATTTAAGTATAGGTTCCCAGTTTAAAAGTTTTTTTGATTTTAATGAATTGAGCTTTAATAATTTGGACTCTTTTTTATCTGTCTTTTTTTTTTTTAAATTCCATCTTACATTTTTCCAATGAATTCTCATTTGTTTTACTAATTGAATTACACTTTTATTTTGGCTGTTACTTGGGCCAAAATTAAAAGCTTCACCATTCAACTTTTTTCTATATTTTTTTCCTAATATTGCAGACTGCATATAACCTCTTACCACATCCAAGACATGTTGCCATGGTCGTGTGGAATGAGGACTTCTGATTTGAACTGATTTATTTTTTGACCAAGATTTTATACAATCAGGAACTACTCTATTGTCTGACCAATCACCTCCTCCAATAACATTACCTGCTCTTGCAACATTAATAGATAAATTTTTTTTAAACGAAATGATAGATTTAAAATATGAATTAATCATAAGTTCAGCTGCACCCTTTGAACCGCTATATAAATCATCGCCACCAAGAATATCTTTTTCATTATAACCTCTATTAATTTCTAAATTCTTATAACTTTTATCACTTGTTATAATTACCGTATGACACCTTTTTTTTAGTACCAATAATGACTCCAAAACATTAACTGTTCCTATGGTATTGCTAGTAAAAGTTTCAAATGGTTTTTCAAAAGATTTTTTTACTAGTGATTGAGCTGCTAAGTGAAAAACAAAATCTGGTTTATGAATTTTAAATGTCTTTTTAAGTTTATTTGTATCTTTAATATCCATTGTAATATTTTTCATTTTTTTTTGTAAATTCATCTTTTTAAAATGAGATGGAATACTCGTTGTAGAATTTGAAATACCAACTACTTTAGCTCCAGATAAAATACACCATAAAGATAACCATGATCCTTTAAAACCTGTATGGCCAGTAATAATTATTTTTTTATTTTTAAAATTTTTTTTAAATATAGACATTTAAATTCATTGGCTTAAAAAAAAAGGCTCTATTAATAAAGATTCATCAAATTTCTTTGTTTTTAAATCAATCTTTTTATTAAAATAACTTTCTATAATTTCATTATTAAAATCTATTTTTTTTGAATATCTTATTTGTTGAGATTGTTCTTGTTTTACTGCTTGAATTTTAAAAATTGATTTATCTTTAATTCTTTCTACAATAGAGTGAAAGGCTGATTTTACAGTTGTCATAGTGTATTCAAAAGGATCATTTTTCAAATTAGACATGGCATGATAAAGAATTGGGCCACTATCCAATCCTTTACTTAACTTGTGAATTGTAGCGCCTACTAAATGTGGGTTATTATCAAATAAGGCCCAAAAGTTACAGTCTGTCCCTCTATAATAAGGTGAGATACCCATATGAATGTTTATTGTTTCTTTTGTTTGCAAAAAATTAATAAGATCGCCCTTTATATAACTTGATCCAAAAACAATATACAAATCGCTGTTTAAAAAATCTTTTATAGTTGAAAGTTTGCATTTATTTAAGTCTCCGGAAGCAAGAGGTAAAATTTTAATGTTTTTTTTGTTGCTAGATATAAAAGTATTGCCAAATATTTTTATTTGAGCTTCATTTACTTTTTGAAAATATTTCTCAACTGAACTAGATATTTTATAACTCCCAAAGTTTATACCTGGGAAAATTGTCGTACATTCTTGTATAACAAACAATTCTTTACATATAGTAGACAACAAATTTATCAGGTAATTATGACGACTTCTGTTTGATGTGAATACTGTTATTTTCATTTGTCCATTCTGTGAATAATTTCAGCGTGATCTTGTCTTGCAATTTCTAAATGGGAATTATTAATTTTTTTCATTCCTCTTTCTTTCTCAATTTTCATTATTTGTTTGAAACCAATTTCTACACCTAATTCTTTTAATATTTTTAGTGTCTCCTCATTATAACTACCGCAAGGATGAGACATGCTTTTAAATTCATCTTTTTTTTTACCAAGTAGTTCTGATAATACCTGAAGGTTTTTTTCATATTCAAATTTTTGAGACTCCTTGTCTAATTTTTCTAAAGTCATTGGATGATTATGGGTGTGCAGACCTATTGTATGGCCTAAATTATTTAAATTTAAAATATCACTTTTATTTAAAAATAAATCTGCATATGCTAATTCTGGTTTAAAATTTTTTTCTTTCATTAAATTTTTCATAATATTATCATATTCTTTTTTATCAAAAAAATGGTCACGTACCATTCTAAATTTTAAATCTTCATAAGAATAATGAGGAAATTTCATTTTTTTTTCTTTTAAAATATTTTCTTTTTCTTTAAAAAAAAAGGATAAATCTTTATCAACAAATTGATAAAAAAATTGATAAAATTCCTCCATATTTTTAAAAAAGTTTGTTCTAAAAAATCTATAAACTTCTAAATTATTTGAACGATATTCAAAGATAGAAGAATAAATGAAAAAAAAGCTTTTTATTTTTAAATCTTCTAAAACAGGTAATGCTACATCCATTTGACACTTAACAGAGTCGTCAAATGTAAAACAAACTTCATGTTTGCTTAACTTGTTCTCCTTCAATTTTTGATAAAATAAATCTGCATTTATTATATTTTCTCTGCCTATATATTTTATTAGTTTATAAAATTCGTCTTTAGAAATTGATCCTTGACTTTTTTTATGTTTATCACGGTCATGAAAATGATGAAACATTATTCCATGAAAAAAGTTATTAGATTTATTTGTATACATCTCCAAGTAATTTATTTAAAAATTTGTTTTTTTTTTAAACCTATAGAGTTAGGAAGTTTTAAATCTTTAACAGGTAGTATATTAAAACAAAAAATTCTTTTAAGATAATAATATGGTATTGATAAAATATGTTTTAACCTTTTATTTTTTATAGTATTTACCCAAGTTATTAGTTCACATTTTAGTGGAAAGAAATGATAATAATATTTTTGATCAGGAATTTTGTAATATGCATATTTATAAAATTTTTTATCAAATAATTTATTGAAAAAATTTAAATCTCTGTTTGAAAAATATTTCAAATCATAATTTATTTTAAAATTCTTATTTATTCCATTTAAATCTTTTCCACTAATTCTATCACCCCACCATTTAAGTTTATGAAAAGTAGATTTTTCAAGAGTTGAGGCGTAATTAAGTTTATATGTTTTACAGAATTTTTTTAGTACCGCTTTGTAATTTGTATGTAAATTTTCAAGCTGCAATATGCTAACTTTTTTTTTAAGATTTAAAAGGTTTTGTATACCAAAAAAAGTTGTTTCAAGATTATAATAGAGTTCTTTGGGCGTAAAAATATAACCATTTTTATATTTTAACCAATTTTTCATAGTTGAAGAAATAGCAGAAAATGGATGTCTTATTGAGTGAATTATTTCATAATTCGTATTTTTAAAATATAAATCAAAATTATTTACATAAGGTAAAATATGAGCATTTATAACAATTATTTTTTCACTTTTCTCTTTAACGTGAAAATTATAGGCTTTATGTAAATAATACAGATTTTGAAATAAATCATTTCCAAATTTTTTTTTTTGCTTGGTGAATTTAAGAAATCTTTTAATAAATAACTTTTTATTTAATTTATAAGATTTATTTTTATTTACACCGAGTATATTATGTCTTTCTATATAAGTGTTTTTTGAATTAAAGAATTGTGAATATTTTTTGATAAATTTAATGGCCAAATTTTTTTTTGATTTAGTCGATAAAATACTTAACAAATCTTCGTTTATATATAAAATGCCTGGAAACTGTAAAACTTGTTTATGGCCGTCTAAAAGACTTTGAAAAAATTCAACCCCTGCTCTTGGACCACCCATTAATACAATAATTTTCATTTAAGATTAAGAAGTAAAAAATCTATTTTTGCCAAACGTAGTTAGTGTGTCTCCTAGAGATAAATTTAAATTTATATTTTTGAAGAAAGTCGTTAACTTTTTTAGAGGTATTTTTTCGTGTTTCTATAAGTATATGCATTTTTTTTCTCTGAGATAAAATTTTTGTACACCCCTTTAAAATTTGAAATTCGTTACCATCTACATCAATTTTAATTAGGTCGGGTACTGGTAAAATTTTATTTATAAACAAGTTATCTAAAGATAGCCCGTATGTATTAAAACAAGATATTTTTTCTTTAAAGCTTGTTTTTTGAATAATTTTATTTTTTGTAAAATTTGAGTCAAATGTTGCCCCAGCTAATCCACCGGTTAAATTATGCTGAAAAAATTCTCCCATTCTATTTTTATCTATTAAAGGATTAGAGAATATTGAAATTTTATTGTTCAGACCATTGAGTTTAATATTTCTTGTTAGTAGATCAAGATTTCTTATAGAGGGTTCAAAAGCATAAACTTTTCCATGAAATTTTTTTGCGTAATAAAGAGAGTAAAGACCCACATTTGCTCCTATGTCAAACATGACTTTATTTGCTTTTCCATTTTTTGACATCCAGTTTATTGTATCCGGTTCTTTAGAAAAAAAAGTTTTTGCCCTAAAAGAAGAAATTTTTGTTGGAATATGTAATCTTATAAATTTCTTTTTAGTTAAATAAATTTTTTTTGATATTTTTTTATCAATTATATTTTGTAAATATTCTTCAAAGAAAGTGTTGTGATTTTTAGGATCTAATTTAGAAAGAAGAGTGTTATATATTTTAATAATTTCAATAAGTAAAATAATAGGAAAAACTAACAAAGATCTTAAAAATCTAATTATAATCATTTTTTTTGTGTTTAATCTTTTATCTTTTTTTTTTAAAATTAATTACATCTTTAATTAATTTATCTATTGGAAATTTAATTTTAAATTTTATAATTTTGTTTAATTTAATAGTAGAAGGATGTCTTTTCAAAATGTCTTCATATTCTGAAGCAAATTTTTTCTTGCTTGAGTAAGCATATTTATAACTTATTTTCTTAATTTTTGATTTGCTTTTTGATAATTTAATAATCTTTTTTGCTAAATTGATTATTGATATATTTGAATTACCGCCAATATTAAGAGTGCTGTTGAAGTAATTTTTCCTCATCAATGATATTAATGCATCTGTAGCATCCTCAACGTGCAAAAAAGTTCTAGTTTGCTTTCCATCTCCATAAACCTTGACATCTCTGTTATCGAGAGCAGATTTAATAAAACGAGGGATTACCATACCATAAGACCCAGATTGTTTTGGTCCAACAACATTAAAAAACCTAATAATTAATACTTTAAGCTTTTTTTCATGCGAATAGGCTTTAGACAAAAATTCATCAACTATTTTAGATGCAGCATAACTCCATCTAAATATATTTGAATTTCCAATTACATAATTATCTTGTTCTTTTAAAAAATTATTTTTATTTTTTCCATAAACTTCACTAGTTGAAGCTATCATAACTTTTTTTTTAAACTTACTAGATAATCTTAATATTTTTTCTGTTCCGTTTATATTTGTTTCAATAGATTTTATTTTATTAGACATTACGTTTTTCACCCCTACAAATGCAGCTAGGTGAAATATATAGTCATTTTTGCGAATATTTTTTTTAAGAAACGACTCATCTAAAATATTTTTTTTATATATATCAATTTTTTTTTTAATTTCATTTGGTATATTTTTGGTTTTTCCTGTTGAACAGTTGTCTATAATAGAAACTTTATAACCTAAATTTACCAACTTTATTGCTAAATTAGATCCAATGAGACCTAGACCTCCTGTGATAAGAATTTTTTTAATCATTATTTTAAAGTGGAAAAATTTGCTCGTTTTTCTTCAAAACGTGTTTTACATCAATAATAATTGTAGATTTTTTAGTAATTTTATTTTTGTGCTTTTCAAAATCATTTAATAATATTGTATGAGGAACTGCTAAAATTATACCGTCATATTTTTTGTTTAATTTTTCTATAATTTTAATTCCAAAATTATTTTTTACTTGATCAATATCTACGACTGGATCGTAAATTTCGATCTTGTTTAATTTATTTTTTTTCAAATAATTGTATATTTTAAATACTTGTGTGTCGTAAGTATCTGTTGCGTTTTCTTTATATGCAAATCCAAGAATTAAAACACTTTGTGATTTAAGTTTATTTTTATTTTTTTTTAATTTATTTAATAATTGAATTGCAACAAATTTTGACATTTCATCATTAATCTCTCTAGCAGGTTTAACTAGTCTATTTCGGTAACCGGAAATTTCACTTTTATATTTTAAATAGTATGGATTTACAGGTATGCACGAACCTCCCACTAGACCTGGTTTATAATTTACAAAGTTCCATTTAGTCCCAGCTGCTTCCAAAACATTCTTCATAGGAATCTTTAGCTTTGAAAATGTAAATACTAATTCATTCATATATGCGATATTGATATCTCTTTGAATATTTTCAATTAGTTTTGTAGCCTCTGCAATTTTAATTGAGTCAACTTTAAAAGTCCCTTTTTGTACTATCGATTTATATAAAGTATCAACCATATTTGCAGCTTTACTATTAGATCCAGAGGTAATCTTTATAGTTTTTTTTAGTCCGTGTTCAAAATCGCCAGGAGATAATCTTTCAGGACTATATCCAAGAAAAAAATCTTTGTTTAGTTTTAATTTTGTCTTTCTTTTTATGATTGGTAAACAAAATTCTTCTGTTGCACCTGGATAAACAGTTGACTCAAATATTATTAGATCTTTTTTTTTTATATATTTTGAAACTGTTTGGGTCGCTTTTTTTAAAAAAGAAAGGTTCGGTAATTTTTTTCTTGTTAGGGGTGTTGGAACGGTAATAATATAAATATTACAATTTGAAAGGTCATTTTCATTATTAGTAAAAGTTATATTTTTGTTATCCTTTAATATAGATCTAATGTAAGTCATGGAGTAATTTCTTAAAAAAACTCCTGTGCCTGATTTTTGTTTCTTGTTATCGAAGTCTATTTTGTATTTTAAATAATCTATTCGTTCTTTGTTAATATCATAACCATAAACTTTATTTTGTTTAGCAAACTCTAACGCTAGAGGTAAACCCACATGACCTAACCCAATAATTGCAATTTTTTTCATTTTATATTTTATTTAATAAATTTCTATATATAAGAATTGCTAAAGCTCTTATTATCTTAATATTTGACTTTAACAAACCTCCAAACCTCGGCTCGTCTTCTCTTTGTTTCATAGTGATTTGGATTAATTTATAGTTATATTTTTTTTTTATAGCGAAAAAACTTAGTTCTGTGCCTATCGAGGAGAAAGTGTCAAAAGCACCATATTTTAAAAATAAATCTGTTTTATAACCTTTCATCCCAGATAATAAATCGGGAACGTTTATCTGATGTTTCGTATACCAAGAAAATAATTTTTCAGAAAGCCGAGTAATATTTGTTCTTTGTGGTACAACAATATCTATATTTTCATCATCCATTAATCTCGCTATCTTCTGTAAATCTTTGACTTCATGCTGTCCATCTGCATCAAATGTAATTACTTTTTTGTATCCATTTTCAGCAGCATAATAAAAACCTTTATTGATCACTTTGTCATATCCTTGATGATTTTTGAAAGATAAAACTTTTGCTCCGTATAATTCAGAAATTTCAACTGTTTTATCTACCGAACCATCACTAACGACTAAAGTATTGAATTGAGGTATAATTTTACTTAACAGATTACCAATCGATTTTTCCTCATTTAAGGCAGGAATTACAACTAATAAATTATTCATTCAACATTTTTTTCGTTAATAATCTGATCTTTTTTTAAATTAAGTTTTGCTTTTTTTCCAAGAAGAAGACCTTTTTTATATGGAGGAAGACAGTCCTTTGTACATGGTCTCAAATAACTTAAATCGTCCTCAGAAATTATTTTTCCCTTTTCTAAATCTTTATTAACTCTTATACCTCTACGTTGTATAACTACTGTCTCTATCTCGTTTTCCTCGATTTTTTTTAAATCATTTCCTAAAGATATTTCTAATTCACGAGTTCTTTCAACCATGATTTTCCAATTTTTAGGGTTCATTGAAAAAGGGTGATCAGGTCCATAAAGATTATTGTCGTTAGTGAAATGTTTTTCTACAACTCTGGCTCCTAAAGAAACAGCGCCCAAAACAGTTGAATGACCTGGTGTATGATCCGAAAGACCTAATACTAATTGTGGAAATAGTTTTTTATAAGATTTTAAAACATTTAAGTTGATTGATTTAAAATTCTCTAAAGAACCAGTATAATTCGTATTGCATTGCATTAAAATAAGTTTCTTATTAATTTTAAGAATTAACTCTACTGAACTTTTTACCTCTTCCAATGTTGATGCACCGGTAGCCAGTATTACTGGTTTCATCTTCTCTGCCATTTTTTTAATAGAGTCATGCCAAGTAATTTCTCCTGATCCTATTTTCCAAGCACAAACATGCTTGTCTAATTCATCAATAATATTTATGTCATAAGGCGCAGTAAAATAGTCAATTTTACATCTTTCACATTCTTTTTTAAGGTGAGGTGTCCAATCCAAAGGGACACTATTTTTTTTGTAGTTTTCAAAAACGCTACCTTTCCAATCTGATTGATGTGAGACCCCTCCCAATTTATCAAATGCCGAGTCGCAAATTATTGTCTCACTGAAAAAATTTTGAAATTTTGCAGCATTTGCACCAGCTTCAGCACACATTTGTATAAGTTCTTTGGCTTTTTCAAGTGACCCATCATGATTTGATGCTATGTCAGCTATAAAATAAGTCGGAGAGTTATCTCCTACTTCATGCATTCCAATTTTTATTTTATTGGTCATTTAACTATTCTTTTTATAAAAATATCTTAAAACTTGTCTAGAAGTTTTGCTTGGCATGGAACCACGATGAACTCCAAATTCATCAAATATAACAACTCCTCCTTTATTCATTTCTAAATCAAACTTTTCTGTATCTTTATTTTTTTCTTCTATAAATTTCGTATTTTCTATAAATTTTTCCAATTTTTCCTCTCCAACAAGATTTAAAATTTTATTTATATTGTTTTTAGAAATAACTAGATTTCTTAACTGTTGTAAGTCCCAATAAGGAGTATATTCAATTTTTTTAGAAACTATAAGTTCTGCTACAGCTTTTGTAACTAAATTGCTATATGGTACGTATGCAAGACAACCGTTTTTACTTTGAACATCTGTAAGGTAAAAAAAGAATTTTAACGAAGATTTATTTATGTCATAATTGATACCAGGTTTATAGCTTAAGTCAGAATGCCACTCTATAACATTTTTGTTAGAAATAGGGCTGAAGTAGGTATCAATCATATGCAAATTTACATCTGTATCAAAAAAACTTTCTGCAATTTTTTTAAGTTCTAATTTTTTAGCAATCTTTGTAAGTGTGTTTGAGGTTTTGAGAGAATTAAAGTCAAGTTTTAAAAGTTTAATAATCTTAGCTTGCATTTTAACTGGAAAATATCCTCTCTTATCACCTTTACCGATGTTTTGAAGCGACATATTTTTTAATTGATTATTTATCTTGCCAATCTCTTCTTCATTAAGAAAATTTTTAATTGTTAAAAAACCTTTTTCTTTAAGTTGATCTAAATTGATATTATTAATCATAAAATTAATTTATTCCGAAAAGGGAACCTGTGTCTTTCCAGCTATTTTCACTAATTGGGAATACTCCTACTTTACCACCACTACTTTTAACTTTTTTTAACAAAATGTCCATATCAAGATGTTTATTTTTCTGAACGCGATTTATTACACTTGGTTTTATCAAATAAAGTCCAACAGAAACTAAATAATTAAAATTTGGTTTTTCCGATATTTTTCTAAGTTGCCCGTTTTTTTTATTAATTTCACAAGCACCGTATGAAATTTGAAAATTTTTTGACGCTGCCACGAGAGTAATGTGAAAATTATTTTTTTTGTGAAATTCATAAAATTTTTCCATGTTTATTGATAAAATTGTGTCACAATTTATTAGAAAAAAATCATTTTTAATTTTACCTTTTAATAGACCAATTGATCCAGCTGTGCCTAAAGGCATACGTTCATCTAAAAACTTTACGTTCTTGAAGTTGTTTTCTTTTAAATAAGATTTAATTAAATTTTTCTTATAAAAAACGCTAGCAAAAAACTTTTTAACCCCATATTTTGAGAAATTATTAATTATATTTTCTATAGCTGTTTCATTATTTATAGGAACAAGCGGTTTCGGGAAATAATTAGTAAACTCTTTTAATCGCTTACCTCGTCCACCGGCCATTATTAATACCGGGTTATCTTTAAGCTTATTTTGAGTTTTAATATATTTTTTAAGATTTTTTTTAAATATAATTTTTTTAATTTCTTTCTTGCTATTTATTATAGGAATAATATCTATATGCTCATCATTCAATTTTTTAATTGTTTTTATTACTTTTTTATATCTTAAAGTATTTTTTAAATTTTCATCATAATCTTTCTCTTTAAACAAGAATGGATTTTTTTTTACATATTTATTAATATTTGAGTTTATACTAGCTCCATTTAAAAGAGCTCTTCTAATATCACCATCTGTCAAGGTTCCAACTAAAATATTATTTTTTTGTGTAACAATTAAACATTTTTCCGAATTACTTTCTAATTGCTTTAAGGCTTCTTTAAAAGTTTTGTTTTTATCTAAAAGATATTCAATCATATTAAATTCTGTAAATGTCCGAAGGTTCAGAAAAATCTTTAGATTTTATCCAATGAATAGTCTTTTTAAGACCTTCTTCAAATGAAATTTTTGGTCTCCACTTACTTTTTTTAATTATCAATTTATTATCACAACGTAACCTATCGACCTCACTTTGTAATGGTCGAATTCTTTTTTTTTCAATTTTGATTTTGATCTTAGGATTAACTTTTTTAATAATTTTTTTTGCAATATCGCGAATTTTATATTCTTTATTTGAACCAACATTTACAGGTTCACCAAATAAATTTTTTATCTTGAGCATTTCATAGTAAGCATCACAAACATCGGTCACATACGTAAAATCTCTAGAGGTATTTATATTGCCCAATTTTATTGTTTTATTGTTAAGAGCCTGAGTGATAATTGATGGTATAACTGCTCGACTTGATTGTCTTGGTCCAAAAGTATTAAAAGGTCTTATTATCTTCACGGGTAGTTTGTACGACCTCCAATAACTTATGGATAGTTGATCAGCAGATATTTTCGAAGCAGAGTATGGGGATTGTCCTATTAATCTATGGTTTTCATTCATCGGTATTTTTTGTGCTGATCCATATGTCTCACTAGTAGAGGTCACGATTAATTGTTCTACATTAGATTGTTTTGCAACTTCTAAAATATTATATGTTCCTTCAAAATTAGTTTTAATATAAGCGAGAGGTGAATAATATGAATAAGGAATACCAACCAAAGCCGCCAAATGTAAAATTATATCCATGCCTTTACAAGCTTTGCTTACCGAGTCATAATCTCTGATATCACCAAAGATAAAATTTATGTCATTTTTAAACTTAGAATTTTTTAGATTTCCAAGATCGTAGGTAGTATTGTATCGATCAAAAGCGGTGACATTATAACCTTTATTAACGAAAAGTTCGGTTAAATGTGATCCGATAAATCCAGTAGCCCCAGTTATAATTATTTTTTTATTAAACATTATTTTATAGAAAATTAATAAATTTTTTATTTAATAATCTTTTATTTTTGATCATTTTTAGAAGAATATTTGAAATATTCAATTTATTTTTTTTTTCATATGGATTTTTCATATTTGATAAGAAATTTAAGAATGATTTTGTTTTTATTTTCTTAATTGCTTTTAAAATTTCTTTCTCGTTAAAAGAGCAATTAATTACATTTTTCGGATGTAATTTGCCTTTTTGACGATTTCCTATGTTAATTGCTGGTATTTTTAAAGACGCTGACTCGACTATCCCTGATGAAGAATTTCCAATCATAAAACTACAATGTTTTGATATATTTAAGAATAAATCTTGCCCACAGTTTTTAATTATTTTGAATTTGTTTTTATTTTTGAATTTTTTTTTGAAAAATTTAATAATCAAATCGTTTCCTAAATCCGAATTAGGATAGGTAACTATCAAATTTAAATTATTTTTTTTTATTACTTTTTCAATAATGCTTAAATTTTTCTTAATTTTGTTGAATTCATCTGATGTTGGGTGATAGGTTAAAAGAGCATATTCATTATTAAGATTAAACTGAATCTTTTTAGTTAAATCTCTTTTATTTGTAAACTTCATATCTTTAATACTTTGTAAAGATGGAACTCCAATATTAAATATTCTCCAACTTTCCTCTCCCAGCTGTAATAATCTTTTTTTGTAATCATTTAAAGCAACAAAGTGCAGATGACTCATTTTTGTAATAGCATGTCTGGTCAATTCATCTGCTGAGCCTTCTGTAACTGCGCCACCAAAAAAATGTACGAGTGGTATTCTATTTGGAATCGCTAAAACAGGCCCTAACAACATCTCATATCTATCACCGAGCACAATAATAAGATTTGGATTTATCGACTTAATTTTTTTATAAAAAAAAGAAAGATCATTTGAGAAATTTTCGCTTTGGTCTTTCAAAAATTCAGTGTTACTATATTTTTTTTTTTATCAAATTAAATTTTTTATCAATAAAATTAATAGTTTTACCAAATTTAGGATTTAGGTGATCTTTAGAAACTAATAAATTTAATTTAATATTACTATTATTATAAAGCTGATTAAGAATTGGTAAGTATCTATCATAATCAGATCTTGCTACGGATATTGCAATAATTTTAATTTTTTTCATTAATAACTAATTTCAGGGCTGCTCGGTAAATTAATAACTGTTTCATAAATTTTTTTACTGATGTTACATTTGTCACTCTGACAGTTTTTAAAAACTTTTAATGTATTTAAAGGTTTCCAAACTGGTCTACTTTTAATCTTTGCTTTATGAAGTGCTTTAAGTAAATTATTTTTATTTACTATTTCTTTTTTAATCTTAAGCCTTATTAACCAGTGATTTATAGAAGAGTTTTGTGGCTCTCTTATTATCTCAGCAAAAACTAAGTTTTTGAATTGTTTTTGATATAAGTCATAATTCTTTTTTTTTGCAATTAATATTTTTTTTATGTTTTCTATTTGTGCACATCCAATTGCAGCATTTATATTAGATAGTCTATAGTTGTATCCAATTTCATCATGATCGTACTCCCACTTACTCTCAATTTTCGCTGTGGTTGATAAATGTTTAATCTTTTTTGCTAATGAATTGTTATTAGTAATTATTATTCCTCCATTTCCTGCTGTAATCGTTTTATTTCCATTAAAGCTAATAACTCCTCCTTCTGTAAAATTTCCTAAATGTTTTTTTAAATAAAATGAACCTAAAGCTTCTGCAGCATCCTCAATGACTTTTATATTATATTTTTTGCAAATATTTTTTATCTCGATTATATTGCATGGTACTCCAAAAATATGTACGGCTACTAGGGCTTTTATTTTTCTACCATTATTTTTATTAATGGAATATTTTTGTTTTTTTATTACAATTTTCTCTAAATATTTTTTAAGTTTTCCTGGACATATTCCTAAATTTTTTTCTTCTATGTCTACAAAATTAGGGTGTGCTCCACAATATTTCACTGCATTAGCCGTTGCAATGAACGTCAGGGATGGAACTATTACTTCATCATTAGTTTTAACACCCAAGCTTTTCAACAATATATGAATAGCACTTGTGCCATTAATAATTGCTACAGCGTTTTTAGATTTTGTATAACTAGCTATTTTTTTTTCAAATAAGTCAACAAATTTTCCTGTACTAGAGACAAAAGTGCTTTTTATACATTCTTTTAAGTATTTAATTTCATTACCTCTAAAAATTGGTTCATGTAAATGTTTTGACTTTTTTTTCACAACATTCTTAATTTTTAAGACAATTGTTAATATTTTACTTTTTTTCATTTTTTTCAATTATTTTTTTTGCTTTAAGATAATCTTGTTTTAAATCTATATCGATTGACCTATTTTCTGGCATAATGAAGAAGCCAGTTTTTTTAGTAAGTAATTCTTTTTTTTTTAAGTAATCACTAATTTTAGTTATATATATAGCTCCGTTTAAATAATAATTATTTTTTTTTTTATCAGATTGTTTATTTAGTCTTCTAATATTTCCTGTTTTAAGTATATCAATCATAAATTTATTTTTTTTTTTAGACTTATAGATAGATGTTATAGAAGTTAATTTTTTTTTTAAAATTTTTTTTATACATAGGTCAATATCAATATGTTGTCTTAATGGAGATGTGGGCTGAAGCAATATAATAAAATCATAGTTTTTTTTAAATTTTTCAGCAGCGTGTAAAATTACTTTATCTGCTCCAACATTATCTTTAGATAGTTTTTTTGGTCTAATATAAGGTGTATGTAGATTAAATTTTTTCGCAATTTTTATTATTTTTTTACTTTCTGTCGATAAGATTATATTATCAATAAATTTTGATTTTTTAGCTTCTAAATAAGATCTTTCAATTAAAGTTTTTTTTTTTATTTTAAGTATATTTTTATTTTTTAGCCTTTTACTTCTTTCTCTTGCAGTTATGACTGCTAAAAATTTTTTTTTTTATACATTATTGCTACTTTTATAATTATCTTTTTATAAAATTTTTTCTAAATATCTTGTTTTTTGAAATTTCAAATTTAGCCTTTTTCCCTATTACGTTTTTAATTTGCAGCGGAGATATACCATTACCCGGACGTTTAAAACAAATGTCATTCATAGTAATTATTGAATTTTTTTTTATAACTCTTTTAGATGTAATGCTTTTTCTGGAAGCAGCTTTTACGTTTTTTTCTTTTTCTGAAAATTTTTTTATCTGACTGCCTAACATTAATTCTAAATTTCTTATCTTCTTTATTAATCCTTTGAATTCTACAATTGTTGAGGACGAACTGTGATCAGGACCTTTCATTTTTTTTGATATTGTCACGTGTTTTTCAATGATTACTGCTCCTTTTGCTATAGCTGCCAAGCTTGCCTCGTCGCCTGTAGAATGATCAGAATAACCAACTTTACAATTAAAGTTATTTGAAATTTTATCAATTAAATTTAAGTTAAGATTTCTTTTTTCAGCTGGATATGAACTAATACAATGAAGAATTGTAATATCTTTTTTTTTAAATTTATTTAATCTCTTTAGAATAATTTCAAGCTCTGCAAAATTACACATTCCTGTAGATATTAAAATTGGTTTATTTTGTTTTGCAATGTAGTCAATCATGTCAAGAGAAAAAACTTCTCCTGAAGGTATTTTAAAAAATGGGATCTTTAATTTTTTATCAATAAACTTTAAGCTTTTTAAATCAAATGCCGAACATAAGTAGTCTAAATTATTTTTTTTACATAATTTAGCTAATTTAATATGATCAGATTCAGAAAGTTGGTTTTTTTTACTTAAGTCTTTAATTGACTTAAATATTGTATTTTTCTTTTGATATTCAGCAAAAAACGCATCATCACTAAATATTAGATCTGGATTGCCTAATTGAAATTTAATCCCATTTACTCCTGAAGAAGATAGATTTTTAATCATATTTGAAGCTATTTTAAATGAGCCATTATGATTAGGGCCTATTTCAGCAATAACATAAGTCAAATTATTTTTTTTTTTCATTTAGAATTTTTTTTAGCATGAGGCTAATTGTGCCATAATTTTGAAAATTTTTTTCACTAATAAGTTTATCCTCTATCTTAATTTTAAATTTTTTTTCAATTTTAAGGATTAAGTCTAGCATCTGAATTGAATCTAAGTTTTTTACAATATCAAAACTCTCTATTTTTTTTATTTTAAATAATTTTATTAAGATTGTTTTTATGTCTTTTGTTAATTTTTTTTCTGAATTCATTTAATTTTATTAATTTTTTTTTCTATTTTTTTTCTATCTATCTTTCCGTAGTTTGTTTTAGGAAATTTTTTAAAAAAAAATAAATGTTTTGGTATTTTATACGTTGAAAAAAAAACTTGTGCCTTTTCAAAGAAATTTTGTTTAATTTTTTTTGGTCCTTTTTTAAAATCGCACATACTGGGGCCCATCCTAAAATATTGTCTTTTATTTTTGAAATAATAACTTCATTTAAATTAAATATTTTTTTTATTTCTGACTCTAATTCTTCAGGGCATAGTTTTTCATGTCCTACTCTAAAAGTATTATCTTCCCTGCCTACTAAATACAAATTTTTTTTTTTATCGAAAAATCCAAGGTCTCCAGTATCAAACCATCTATTGATAATTTTTTTTTTATTTAAAGAATCTAAATTTAAATATCCATTCATTAATGATTTTCCTGAGACAAAGATATTTCCAACATTTTTGCTTTTTTTGTAGATAATTTTTATTTTTATTCCCTTCAATGGTTTTCCAATTGGGTAAATACCTTTATAATTTCTCATTGATTTAACATGATAATGACTTATCCGTGGTGCATTTTCAGTACATCCATAAAAATTTATAATTTTAGAATTTGGAAATTTTTTTTTATAATTTATATGATCAACTTTCGAAAATTGCATCCCCCCAGCCATTACTAATTTTATATTAAAAAACTTCTCTTGATTATTTGAATTCCTAAATAAAATTTTAAATGCTGAAATACTTATATTTAAAATTGAAATTTTATAATTTAAAATTTTTTCTTTCAATTCGTGAGGAAATCGTAAACCTGAGTTATAAATTAAAAAGCTACATTTACAAACCATAAATGATAAAATTTGAGACAAACCCATTGCATATGCGGGAGGACTAAAAACAATGCCTCTATCTTTTTTTTTTATCTTTATATCCTTTACAATTCCAAGAACATTAGATGAAATAGCGCCAGTAGAAAGCATCACTCCCTTTGGTTTGTTTGTTGTGCCGGACGTATAAATTATAAATCTTAAATTATTTTTTTTTTTTATTCTATTAGTCAACAAATAATATTTAAAAGATAAAAATTTTTTTTCATTTTTTTTTTTTGAATCCTTTTTTTCATAAATTACCATTTTAGAATTTGAGTTTTTTACTATATGCTTAATTTCTTTATCGGCAGCATTAGGATTTATAAATGTAATTGGATTATTATTAATATAAGAAGCAAATATTAAAGATATAAAGTCTAATGAGTATTTTAGTCGGACACAAATAGTTTCATTTTTTTTTAAATTTTTTTTTAAGAAATTACTTATAACTTTAACTCTTTCATAAAAATCATTATAGGTAATTTTTTCTTCTACAAGCATTATTGTTTTCGAGTTTTTAGCTCTAGATAAAATAAGATTGAATATATCTGTATTCATTTATTTGTTAGGTATAACTCGTCCGGGATTTCCAATTATTTTTGAGTTATTTTTAACATCTTTAAAAACTGCACTACCACTACAGATAAAAGCATTGTTTCCAATTATAATTTTTTTTGAGGCAATCGTAGATCCAACCCCAATAAAAACGTTATCTTTGATTTTTACATTTGATCCAATCGTCGTACCACCTCCAATTATACAATTCTTAGAAATAGAAACATTATGTAAAATTTTTACTGCAGATCCTATTAAACTAAATTTACCTATTTTACAGTGGTTTAAAATTATCGAATGATTTGTAATAATAGAACCCATACCTATTTTAGTAGTTTCATCAATTTTATTTAAGTTGGCTATTATTTTTGGATAGAAAAAATCTTTTCTTTTGAATTTATCAATTAATGTAAGTCTTTTTTTAATGTCTCCAATTGCAAGAATTAGACCAATATTTTTTTTTTTTATACCTTTTTAATAAAGTGTCATTACCCAGTACTTTTATTTTATTAATAATTTTTCTTTTTTTTGTTTTATCATTGTCTATAAAGCCTAATATTTCATAATTATTTAATTTTAATATAATTTTGGAAACTAATATTCCAAATTGTCCTGCTCCAATAATAATAACTTTTTTCTTTTTCATTTTATTTGAAAGTTGTTTAAAATTTTTGAAAACATATACAATCTCCATAAAAAAATGCGACTTGTTTTAGGTTCATTTATTAATTTTTTTACTCTTTCAATATCGAAAAGTTTTGACATATCTCTACAACTTATCGATTTTTTAAATTTAATTAATTCTTTTTTATTTTTAAGTATTTGATCAAAATAAGATGGGGTGCCTATTTTCTTATTTAAAATTTTATTTCCAGTAATCTTTGTGAATAAATTATAAGAAATATTTTTACTTTTTTTATTCGGGTCTAATTTGTGTTTAGGGTGCAAATTGTTTGCAAACTTTGCTAATTTATGATCAAGATAAGGAGGTCTTACTTCTAAGCTATTGTACATACCTATAATATCATGTCTTTCAGTTAGTGGCGGTATAAAAGTAAGTTGATCAAACTCTAAAACTTTATTTTCAAATTTTCTGCTTGATAAATTAATTGAGGAAATCTTATCTTTTAAAATTTTATAAGTATCGTATTTTTTATTTTTAAAAGCATATGAAAAGTTCCTTATTTCTTTAGAATAAAGTTTTAGGTACATGCTAGATAAACTTATTTTTTCATTCTTTAAAATTCTTACTTGCTTCTTAAATCTAGAATATCCCCCCAAAAGCTCGTCTGCCCCTTCACCACAAAATGTAACCCTATAATTATTTTTTCTGATTGAATTATAAATTTGTAAAAGTGCTGTGGAACTTGGATGCGCAAAGGCGAAAATATTAAAACTTTCTTTAGTTATTGCATTAATTAAATGAATAATCTTTTTAATATCTGGTTTAATTATTTTACAAGAATTGTCAATTTTTGGATCATTTTTTATTTCTTTCATATGAAAGTTTTTTGCCACAATCTTTTTTTCATCAAAATAAGTTTTAATTAGTTGAGAGTCTACGCCAGAACTTAGCGCTAAAGATAGTCTTGTGTCTGCAATTTTCCAGCTATTTAATACCTCTGCAAAATTATCATCAAAGTCCTTTATTATTTTTTTTGGACTTTTTTTATAATTTATTCCACGCTTAAATGGCTTCCAATATTTATTTATTTTAATACCTTTATTTATAATTAAAGTTGAGGCACTTCGTAATTTTTTAATACCTAATAATATTGTTGAGTTATCAAACTCTCTTCCCATCACAAAAAAATCTACAAGCTTATCATAATTCAATTTTTTTTGGATTAAACCTCCTTTAAGAGCTGAAGAATAGTCAGATGTTAATAATAATGTTTTTTTCTCCCCATTTAGATTTTTTGAGTAATATAATGGCTTTATAGAATACCTATCCACCGCAGCAAAAATTTTATTTGTTTTTGTATTTATTATTACAAATGAAAAAAAGCCCCTTAAATGTTTTATTACATTTTTGCCGTATAATTTATATAAATTGACTATTATTTCAGCTTCATGTCCATATTTAATTTTGAAATTATTTTCAATTAAATGACGTTGTAAATATTTATAATTTATTATCTCTCCATTAAAAACTATTATATATTTTTTACAATTACTTATAAATGGTTGAGAAGCTGTTTTATGATCATTGATACTTAACCTTGTAAATCCAATTAAAAATTTTTTTCTAATCAGAACTTTTGTTTCGTCCGGACCTCTTCTTTTTAAAAAATTTAAGGATTTTAGAAAAGATTTTTTACTTTCTTTCGTAAAATTATTTGACTTCAATATTAAGAATCCACACATAATTTATATCTATTTTCCGGTAATTTCAGTTTAAATCACAAAACATTTTTAAAAACTTTAGACCATTTTCACCGCTTTTTTCAGGATGAAATTGACAACCAATTATTTTATCTTTTTGGATAATTGAAGGAATTGGTAAATTAAAATATTTGCAGTAAGCAGCTGTGTCAGTTTTTTTATTAGTAAGAGAAATAAATGAATGAACAAAATAAAAACTTTTATTATCAAAACTTTTGAAAAGATCATTATTTTTTTCAATTGTTATCTCATTCCAGCCTATATTTGGAACTTTAAGTTCTTTATTGCTAACTTCGTTAATATTTTTAACCTCCCCAGATATCATATTTAAACCATTATATTCTCCAAATTCGTAACTCTTGGACAATAATAATTGCATTCCTAAACAAATTCCTAAAAGGGGTTTTCTTCTATTAATAGAATATTCAATAATTGTTTTTTCAAGATTTTTTTTTCTGAGTAAACTCATCGCGTTCCCAAAGGCTCCTACCCCAGGTAAAATTAAGTGTGTAGAATCAAGAATGGTACTTTCATCGTCACTTATTTCTGAATTAAAGCCTATTTTTTCTAAACCTCTTTTTATGCTTAGTAAATTTCCACATCCATAATCAATTATTGTTATTTTTTTCATGTCAATCTAGCTTTCTAATTCTAATTTTTGATTTTAGTGCTTCTTTTCTTATGTCTGATATTGAGCAATTATTATAGTGTAAAGCATATGCCACAGCTACCGCATCAACTTCGGACACTTTATTCAATTTGGTTATATCTGATGGTTTACCAAATCCTCCGCTAGCTATAATAGGAATTTTAATTGAATTAGAGACGCTAGCGAACAAATCAAAATCAAAACCCTTTCTAGTTCCTTCCATATCGATAGAAGTAAGTAAAATTTCTCCTACGCCTCTTTTTTCGCAATTTTTAACCCAATCCATAACACTCAAACCTGTTTCCTGTCTTCCATTATTAGTAAATACTTCCCAATAATTTTGTTTAATTTTTTTTGCTTCTACTGATAAAACGATAGATTGAGATCCAAATTTTTCACTTAATTGATTTACCAAATCATTGTTTTCAACTGCTGCGGTATTTACTGCGACTTTGTCTGCTCCAGATTTAAAAGCTGCAGTAGCGTCATCAATACTTCTGATGCCGCCTCCTACTGTAATTGGTATAAAAATATCTTTAGATGCTTTAGAAATAATATCGTAAATATTATTACGGCCATATAAACTTGCCACAACATCCATGAATAAAATTTCGTCTACGCCTTCTTTATAATATTTTAAAGCATATTTGTTTGGTTCACCAACAACTCGTAAGCCTTCTAAATTAATACCTTTAATTAAATTTTGATTTTTAATATCTAGTCGAGATATAATTCTCATTCAAATTAAAATTTTTACCTATATCTTAGCTTCAACTATTTTTTTTTGAAAACCATATGAACTTCCGAGCAAATCTTATTTCTGTCAAGGACGTTTTGAAGTTCATTAATTACAGAAAATAAATTTTTATCTAATAATGACTTATATTTTTTGACATTATTGGTTGTGCAAGTATTGATTAAACTTCGATAAAGATCCGGAAAGTCTGCGCCAAACCACCATTCTCCTGCTATTTCAAGATTATATTTTTTTGCTAAATAATATAAAGACTCTTTGGTATATAAATTTGTGTGTGAACCACCTAAGTGTCTAGGACAAACATGTTTAAATGAGTTCTCCAAAAAAACTGAGAGTGAAAATAAAGGCACTGAAAAGAATAAGTATTTTATTTTTGATTTTTTAAAAATATCCATTAAATAACTTGGTTCCTCTAGATGTGCTAAAACACATATCATAGATAAAACGTTTGAACTTTTATCTTGAGTAATCGTTTTAAAAATTTGATTCATATCCGAGTGTATAAGTTTGTTTTTTTTTAAAATTTTGCTCCCGTAATTTACGAATGATTTACTTGGTTCATATCCTACGCCTTTAATATTTCTCATTTCTAACGCTTTAAGGAACTGACCAGAGCCAGCACCAAAATCTAATACTTTTATTTTAGACTTAACAACTTTTCTTAAAAAATCTACTTTTGGGAGGTGAATTTTTTTTACTCTTTGATTAAAAAAATGATAATCTTTATCTCCGTCATAATTTTTTCCTTTATTGGCACTATAAAGCCAATGAGTAAACTTTTTACTGTCATGATATATCGAGTTCAAATGATTGCACTTTTTACATAGAGTGTAGCCAACACCAAAAGAAGTAAAGAGCCTTTTTGAAAGCACAGAATGGCAATTTTTACATTTTTTTCTAAATCCCTGTGTTTTTAAAAATTTGCTAACTCTAATATTTTTTTTTAAATTTTTTGTATTATCGCGGTACAAAGATTTTTTTATAGAAATTACCTTGTCATAGTTTTTTGAAAATTTTATAGTTTTTTTCATATAATTTACTTACTTTAATTTATATATTATTAAAAGTTAAAAGACCTATTATCCAAGTTTCTCAAAATGTTTTGCCAACGACCATGTATTTTTAAATCATTGAATTGAATATATCTTTTTCTATATTCTTCATATTTTGCAACATTTACTTTAGCAGTTTTTATTTTTTTTATAATTGATGGAGTTTTTTTAAAATTTTTTCCAATATAAATCAAATCAGAACCTAAAGCTTTTGACAGTTCGATTGTGAGCTTATGACTATTGTAATGATTTTTTTGATAGTAATAAGATGTAACAAAAATTATGGGTTTTTTAAATAAAACTGCAATTTGGCAAGCGAGAGAATTATGGCATAAAACTATTCTAGAATTTTGGATTAGTTCACTGGTCTTATCAAAAAAGAACTTAAAACCAGTTATCGGTATATCTTTTTTATTTCTTCTGTGATGTGCAGCAATCAATATTTTATTCTTTGGTAAGTGAGATTTCACATGATCCAAAAAATCTTTTGTTGGCCCCCAATACTCACTGGACTTCCTGTCTTTGGCTTGAGTATGTCCTAATTTATAATCAAAACTGCCTTCAACTACATCGTCAATAAACAATATGTTATTTATACTTTTTTTCTTTCTCTTTTTTGTTTTCAAAAAAAGTTCAAGTTCTGGACTATCGACTTTAATAATACTGTCTTTTTTAATTTTTTTTTTTATTTTTTGGTACATATTATTGTTAAATACTAGTCTTAAAAATATTGGAGTGGACACTAATTTTAATAAAAAAAATTTAACAATTTTATCAATAATCATAAAGTTTACTTTAATTATAGATCTTAATAAATTGTATTTCTGAAAATAATTTTTAATATTTTCAAGTGTATAAAAATTTATATCTATTTCAGATCCATAATCAAAAGAAATTTTTTTTCCTCCTAAGAAAAAAAATGTCCTATCGATAAAGATAGCTAAGAAATTATTTCCTGCAGAATTTGAGTAAAAAAAATTATTCGGTAGTTTCTTAATCTCATTTACTAAATGAGAATACGAGAGTATCTCTTTAAAGTCTTTATTTTTTAAATATCTACTGCCTTCTTTTGTATAATCTTGATAAATCTTTTTGTTAATAATAGGTAAAATTGACCAATATTTTATTTTCCAATCTTTATAAGTTGAGCCTACACCTAGCCTTATAAAATTATGCTTTGTTAAAGGTTGATTGGTTATCACAATAAAAGTTTTACTTAGGCTCATTTTTTTTATCTTCCATCCAAACAGCTTGTTTTAATTCCCATTGACTTTGATTTTTTTTCCAAATATGTTTTGGTCTGAAACTGTCAATAACTTTAAAAAAATCTGCTTCGTTCATATCTAAATAATCCAATATTTCCTTAAAATATCTTTTTGGGAATTCTCCGTCATATTTTTTTACTAAAGCTACTGCCTCTGACCGGGTGATAATTCCGTTTCTTACCTCTAAAGCTGCGTCTTCAGTTGCCCTGCCTCTTCCAGTTTTAATAAACCAAGTGTAAAAATGTAAATTATCTAACTTATCATCTAAGCTACTATATTTCGTATAAGTCCCTTCACTTCTATATGGATTAACTTTAAAATCTGAATTTTCTGATGCAAAATAAAAATTACTTTGAGGATTATAATTTAAATAATAAGGCAAATTTAATGCTGTAAGACTCTCTAGTTCTTTCTCCTTATTTTTTAAAGGAATATAAGGATAAATGTCATTTTTTGTGATATTATACTTTTCTAACTCTGACTTATGAACTCCACCAAAATATAAATCTTCACTATTAGAATGAAACAGAGCAGTGTTTTTATGACCTGAAATATTGTATAAATTTCCTCCCACACCTTTTTCGAAATAAGCGTCACCATAAATAATTAAATTGATTTTTTTTTCTAAAGCTAATTTTGGAGCCAAATTGTGTTGGCCTAAAACAAAAGGTTGAAAAGGATGTAAAATATTAACAAAAGCAAGTTTGGTTAACTTTCTGTGAATTAAATGGTTAGGAGTATGAAGTTCATTATCAAATCCCATTTTTTTCCATGCTTGAAAATTGTGCCAGCCAATATCAGTGTATAAGTGAGGTGCCCAAGTAATAGTTAATGGATTCATTTTGTATTTAAATTTTAATACATGTGAAAGATAAATGGTGTCTTTACCGCCACTGCCAGGAATGAGAACATCGTAAGTTCCATCGTTTTTTCTATGTTTATTTAAAATTTCAACTAATTCTCTCTCTCTTTCACTCCAATCAATTTTTTTTTTAATTTCAGAGTATTTACAAGCTCCACAAATACCATCGTCAATTGAGGTTCTCTGCTTTATATTATCTTTGGTTTCCAAGTGCTGTATTGAGCCCATATATCTTTGATTAGACTCAACACACTTTTTGCAAAAAATAACCTTATTTATTAACTTTTCTTCCATATATTTATTTTATTTTTTAAGATTTAAAATTTTTTTGTCTTTTATCTCAAAAACTTTAGAAAAAATTGACGTATTATCTAATTTATGGGTAACAATTATAATTGTTTTATTTTTACTTAGAGCTTTAAGATGGTTAATGACTTCGTCAGAAGTAACTTTATCCAAAGAACTTGTTGGTTCATCGAGTATTAAAATTGGTGGATCATTATATAGAGCTCTTGCTATTGCTATTCGTTGTTTTTGGCCACCTGAAACCTTAGATGCATTCTCACCAATTACATAATCATGATTTTCTTCTAATCCTGATACGAATTCTGAAAGTTTTGCTTGAGAAATACTTTTTTCTAATTTTAATTTAGAGATATTCTTCTCATCTAATCCAAATGCAATATTTTTTTTTATTGTTTCGTCAAAAAGAAAAATATCTTGGGGAACGTAACCAATTAAACTTCTTAATTTTTCATATTCTCCACTTATATTTTTATCATTTAAAAAAATATTACCATTTGTTGGTTCCATAATACCGGTTAATAAATTTATAAATGTACTTTTGCCTGATCCTGTTTTTCCTATAACCCCTATAAAATCATTTTTATGAACTTCTAAATTAATATTTTCAAGTACATAATCTTTTTTATTAATATGTTTAAATGATAGATTTTTAAAAGAAATTTTTTGGAAGTTTTCAATTTTATCTTTCGATAAATCTTTTTTAATATTGATTGTTTTAAAATTGTCAACATCTTCTTTCAAACTTTCGATTGCACTTTGTGAATATTTCATGTTTTGCATTGCAACAATAATTTTATTAAGGGAAGGAATAATTTTTAAAGATGAAATCAAAAAAATACTTAGCGTGCCTAAAGTGTTTAAAGTATCCTCATTATTAAAAGATGAAAAAAAAATTAAAGAAACTATAATTATCAATAAAAAAATTTCAAAGTAAACTTTTGGCAATCTATTTATAAAACTCATTTTGTAGCCTAGTGCTGAAACCTCACTACTTTTAAGCTGAAATTTCGAAGAAAAAAAATTTTTTGCGTTATACAAAATAATTTCTTGAATTGAATTAAGACTTTCATTTAAGATTTTCATTTTAGATTTTTGTGATTCAACGAGTTTTTTACCTAGAAAAAAAGTTCTCTTTCTAAAAAAAAGATAAAATATCAAACTAAAAATTATTATTAATGTTAAAATTAAAATGGTTTCTTGAGGTCTTATTAATAATAAGAGAGATCCGATTCCTAAGACTATTAAAATTTCTGTTATTAAAATACTTAAATGCATAATAGATCCACCAACTAATGCTGTTTCTTGAGTAATTTTAGTAATTAGTTTTGAGGAATGTTTTGTTAAGTGAAAAGAGTATGGCATTGCTAAATAATATTTAAATAATCTAGATCCTAAATCAAACCTTACATTGTATGTAAATTTACTTTCTTGATAATAATAAAAAGTAAGATAAAGATTTTTGACAAAAAAAATTAAAAAAATAATCGATATAAGAATTATCATTAAATTATTTTCAGGAATATTCTTAAAAAATTTATTTATAAAAGTTATTTCGTTGCTTTGATCAGTAAATAAATTTATTACAGGAAGAATAGATGCAATTCCCAAGGTTTCAAAAATCATGGCAAAAAACATTAAAATCATGAGAAATTTGAAATTTTTTTTCTCTTTAAATGTGAGAAGAGAATAAATGTTTGTAAAAGTCTTCATTAGAAATTTTATAAGAAAGATTTTCTATTATTAAGATATAAGAAATTTAAATTGATTTATTGATAATTCTAATTTTATTTTTAATAAATAATTTTAAAAGCATTGGATTATTAGCCTTAAAATTAATTATATCAGGTATAATCTTATCGACTATTGAAGACCATTTTTTTTTTATTCAGATTCAAAACGCTTTTTGACAAATTTTTAATGTTTTGAAAAGAATGATCTGTTGTCCAAAAAGGGCCATTACGAGGGTACTTTTTAAAATAATCTTTTCCTGGAAATTTAGTATATGGAAGAAAAATTACCTTACTTTTTCTTGATATCGCCTCAAAACCTAAAGTCGATGAACTAGTAAAAAAAATAGCATTTGAATTAATATAAGAGTAAGCATTGTTTTTTTTTTCTATGTAATTAAATTCTTTATTTAAAAATTCTTTTTCAAACATTGTTTTTATTTTTTTAGTTAAAAAGTGATCTTCTCTTCTTTTTAAAAGGTAATATAAGGACAAATTTAAATCTTTAGATAGTCTTATGATCTTTTTAAAAATTTTTACCTCTTTTTCAAAGTCACCCTCAGTAGCTTGATTAATAAATATAATTTTATCAATTTTTCGATAATCTTTTTTTTGGAGGTGTGAATTGTTAATTATCGATCCTGACAATATAAATTTACTTTGAATAAATTTTTTTAAAACGGTTTTATCATTATTTCCATAAACAAAAAAATAATCAGAATAAAGTTCACTTGCATTTTTATTTTTATAATGCATTTTACAAGAATTTAAAAAAACTGAGTCTCTTAAAGAAAGTTGAATGCAAATATATTTAGCTTTATTAAATAGCTGCTTTAGTTTAAAAAAGTATAAATTGTTATCTATCGACGTTATAATTACTTTAGGTGATACAGATAAAATATAATTTTTTTGATAATTTTTGACTAGATCTTTAAAACCTGTTTGTAGAAAAGTTATAAATAAAATATAAATATTTACCGTATTATACCTAATATCAAGAACTTCATACTGATCTTTAACCAATATTCTCTCGAATAAATCGGGTAAATCATAAATCAATAATTTTTTTTTTTGGGGGTTTAGAAAATACCCACTTTGACAAAATCACTTTGAAAAACTTCTTTAACATCACTTATTTTTTTTTATAATTTTTTTCAAAATTTCGTTCTTAATATCTGAGATGCTTTTTTTAAAATCATTTAAAACGATTATATCTGGTTTTTTAGGAAATTGAGGTTTTATACCAATACCGACAATATTTTTTTTATTTTTCGAAAAGTAAATTTTTTTTTTTTTATAACCGATAATTTTTTTGATATTTGTTTTAATGTAAATTTCTACGTAGTTTTCTATGTTTGTTTTATTCCATTTTCTAGTAGAATCGATCATGCCAACAACGGCAAATATTAAATTGATTTTTTGGTTTGTAATAAATTTGGCAAAATTGTTAAATTTTCTTGATAGTTTAATTCTTTCTTCAGAAGTATATTTATTAAATCCAAATATTTTTCTTAAATTATCGCCGCTCACTACTAAAGTTGGCCCATATAATTTTTGAATATCTTTTCTTATTTTTTGAGCTACTGCTGTTTTTCCAGAACCAGGTAAACCTGTAATCCAAAATAAAATACCTTTTTTTTTATTTTTTTTCATATTTAATTAATATTAAATAATATTTTTTTTAAATCTGATTGCTCAATTTCTATTGGATTATTTTTAAGTCTCAATAAGTTTATTCCTGAAATAATTTTAGAATAATCATTATTAATGTTAATACCCAATTTTTTAAAATTATTTTCAAGTCTTGCTTTCTTTTTAATATTAATAAGAAATTCATCGAATTCTTTTATATTTTTAACTTTTGCAATTTTGAAAATTGTCTCAAATCTTTTTTTTAAATTGAAATTTGTTTTAGACTTTTTATGATTATTATAATTAAATTTCATAAACTGATTTAAAGTTAAAGATACTGCATGACCATGACTTATGTTAAAATGAGCTGTAAAAGGGTAAGACAATGCGTGTGGGGCAGTCGTTTTAGTAATACTAATGGCTTTGCCAGATAAATTAGCAGCTAGCGCCATATTGTAAGTATTTTTAAAATTTGGTTTGTTTATATAAGAAAGATAGTTTTTAAAAGATAAAATAAGTGACTTTTTTGCGAAATTAATGCTTTTGGAATTAGACTTTACTGATATCAAAGACTCTAAAGATTGGGATATTGCATCAAATCCTGCTGACGATTTAATCTTTTTACTCGAAGTTATAACTAACTCGGGAACAATACAAAAATAGTCAGGTTTTAATTGTTCGTGCTCAATTGAATATTTTTTTTTTTTTATGTAGATAACGGCATTAGCAGTTACTTCAGCTCCAGATCCAGCGGTAGTAGGAATTGCAAGAAGTTTAAAGAATTTTTTATAAACTTTGTAATTCGATGTTGTTATATCTTTTCCTAGCTTATTACTTATTCTAAGTACATTGGCCATTTTAGCATAATCTAAAACTGAGCCACCACCAACTGCTAGGATAAAATCAGGATTAAATTTTTTTAATATAATCATAATTTTTTTCAGTTCTATAAATTCTGGGTAATAAGACTCTTTAAAATAATATTTAACTTCTTTTTCTTTTAAAGAATTTTTCAAAATTTTATCTGCTTTTGATTTGTAAAATGAATTTTTTCCAGTAAGCACAAAAATTTTTTTAATTTTTTTATTTAATATTATTTTTTCAAAATCTCTCATAATTATAAATTTAAATTTTAAATTTATTTTTGATCTGTATTAAGTTTTTTGGTCTAGTTAAATTTTTAGGACTGCCCAGGCTTATTTTAATTTCAAATAAACTTGGTCCTTTTGAATTTAGGAACTTTTTAAGATTATTGTTAAAAGAAGTTTGAGAATTAGAGAAATAGTAGTTTTTATAATTAAGCCCCAAACATATCTTTTTAAGATTAATTTTATCACCTAAAGTTTTTTGACCACCAACCGACTCGTGGGCAGAATTATTGAAAATAATATGCTTAAAATTTTTATTAGCAAAATTTCCGTTTAGTGCTAAAGCACCTAAATGCATAAGAACAGCGCCATCTCCATCAAGACATAAAATCTCTTTTTTACTGAATATAGAACTAGCTAATCCAATCATTGATGTATGTCCCATGCCTCCAACCATGTAAAAATCTTTACCATTTTTAATTTGTTTGTTTTTTCTTATTTGGTTTAGTTCTCTAGATGTATAACCAGTGGTGGAAACAATTCGCGTTTTAGGATTTATACTCCTTAATATTTTTTCGATAGCGTAAGATCTTAAAAAAGAATTATTTTTTTTTTTTATTATTTTTGTTTTATTTTTTGATAATAACTGCCCCTTTTCAATTAAACAAGCTACGGGTTTGTTATTTTTTTTTGCTATCTTGATTAGTTTAGAAATTTTTTTTAAGTCTTTATTACTTCTAAGAACATAATGATTTATACCCAAAAGAGATAACATTTTTTTTGTTATTTGACCTTGAGCTTTATGTTGAGGTTCATCTGGATATTTTGGAGCCCCTCTCCATCCAATAATTAATAGCATAGGAATAGAATATACTTTTTTATGAGCTACAGATATAATTGGGTTTATCGCATTTCCTAAACCAGAATTTTGAAAATAAACTACGGGTATTTTTTTAGTAGATAAATGGTAACCTGTGGCAATAGCAATGGAGCTTCCTTCATTAGTAGACAAAATATGATTATATTTATTTTTTTTATCTAAATGTATAGACAATTTTTTTAAAATACTGTCCGGCACACCTGTAAAAAAATTAATTTTATTTTTTTTAATTGTTTTGATTAAGTCTTCTGCAAAAATCATCTTAGCTGATTAAAGTTAAAATTTCTTTAATGGGGGTTATTTTTTTTTCTATTGGTGAAGATCTTTCATGTTTAAGAATATTTTTTGCTGCATTTAACATTGCCGGGTAAGCTGCTCTGAGCATATGATTTGCGTATATCACTATCTTAAAACCATTTTTAATTAATTGTTTTTCAGTTGTTTTTGAGTAAGTAGATGGAACTGCTACCATAGGCTTGAAAAACTTACTTTTTTTAAACTCTTTAGCAAAAGCAAATATTTGTTTTGGATTTTTTTCTTTACTATGAATTAAAATAGCGTCAGCGCCTGCTTTCGAATAGGCGTTTGCTCTTTTTATAGCATCGCTTAAAGACTTGCCTAATATAAAACTTTCAATCCTTGCTATAATCATAAAATTGTCGGTAATCTTAGAATTGTTTCCTACTTTAATTTTATTACAAAATTTTCTTATACTATCTTGTTTAGCTCCTTTCTGATTTTTAAATAAAGAATTTTTTTTTAAACCTACTTTGTCTTCTATTATAACGGCAGAAACACCGGCTCGCTCAAGCGATTTTATAGTATAACTAAAGTGTTCTGTTCTTCCACCATTATCAGCATCAAAAATTACGGGTTTAGTAGTAACGTCAAGAATTTCATTTAGACCGTTTAATCTGGTTGAAATATCTACCGATTGATTATCTGGTTTTCCTCTAGAAGTGGAGTCAGTAAGACTTGAAGACCACATGCCATCAAATTCAAAAAAATTATTCTTTTTTACAAGTTGTAAGTTTTCAATAATTAGTCCACTTAATGCATTATGAGATTCTAAAAATCTAGATATACTTTTTGCTTCAATTAATCTTCTTAATTTTGACATTCTTATATCGGGTGTTGTCCCTGTAGATAATATCCTTTTTTTTAATTTCTCTGATGAGATATTTTTTGTAAAAGGAATCTCTATTAATTTTCCTTTCCATTTTTTAATTTGATTTATTACTTTTTTTCTTGTGTTAGACTGAATTCCTGTTTTCCAATCATCACCATGAATAACAAAATGAGGTTTTACCAAGTTTAAATTTTCAGTATAATCTAATTTTTTTTGAGGAATTACTTTGTCAACAAATCTAATATTTTTTAATATTATTTCCCGTTGACTATAATTAAGATGAGGAAGTTTTTTGTATTGAGTTATTGCTTTATCTGTTAGAAGACCAACTATAACCCTTCCATATGATGAAGCTTTTTTTAATATATTAATATGTCCCTCATGAAGAATGTCGGCGGAGAATGCAACGTAAACAGTTTTTTTCATTATAAACCTATTTTTTTTGCTATATTAAAATCTTTTAGCTTATTAATATTTATCCAATTAAAATTTTGATTTTTAATTATATAAAATTTATCTTTTTTTTCTTTAATGTATCCGTTTAAGAATAATTCCCATGATATACCGCTATTTTTTTCATTAAAATATTTTTCCATATAATTAAATATATTTTGCATAGTCTTTGAGGAAAATTTATTGACTCCAATAATTTCGCCCTCTGGGGATTTAATCTTTTTTTTAAAATTAATTTTTTCAACAACATTTCCCTTAGCTTTAACCACTAGACTTTCAGGTTTAAATTTATGCTTTGACTTTGACTTAATGCCAATAATATTTTTTTTTTTCGAAATTACTATATTTTTTAAAAATTTTTTATCTAAGATAATATCAGAATGTAAAAAAATAAGAGGTTTCTTTTTTTTTTTCCAAATGTTTTTAACTTTAAACCATGTCATAGCATGACCATTTTTATGAAAATTTTTGATTTTAATAAATTTTATATTCTTATAATTTTTTCTTTTAATATGATCTTTTATTAGTTCTAACTTGTATCCAACCATAATAAATATTTTTATTGCCCCGAGTTTTCTTAGAGACAAAATTAATTTGTCTATTAAAGCTTTATTATTAATTTCAAGCAAACTTTTTGGTTTTTGTTTGCCAAGTTTTCCTAGTCTTTTTCCGATACCGGCTGCAAAAATTACTACTAGGTAATCTTTTAGATAATTCATTTAACCCAGATTCTCAGAATAGATCTTGCTTTTTTATTTTCTAATTTAAAACCTGATCTACCATGAGCTAAAATATTATTATTTATTATTATTAAATCTCCATCTTCTAACTTGTATTGAGTTTTAAATCTCTTATTGGTTAAAGCATTATCCAAGTATCTCATTGCGTTTAGTTGATCTAAACTAATTTCTTTTTTTTTAATTTTGTAAGCGCTTTCAATATATTCCCTTAGATATCTAAATCTGAACAGTTTTTTTTTGATTTCAAATATTGGTTTTTTCAATATGTTAGAATTATTGAAAGAAAAACCACGTCTTTCAAAAAGAAAGTTTTTTCTCAAAGCTTTTAGGTGTTTTGGTTCTTTTTTTTTCATAAAAGCAAAAATTTTTTTTGTATTTGTTATAATTGAAAGCCCACCTTTTTTTGCATTTCTTACACAAGTCATTATTACATAATTAGGAGGTTGATTTAACTGAGGCCCATCAGAATGGATTGAGCCTCCAAGATTGGTTTGATGATATCTAAGTTTTTCTTTAATCTTATTTTTATTTATTTTTTTTAATTTAGCTATTTTTGGAGTTACTTCCTGAATTTTATTTCCCTTTTTACTCTGAGCTAAACTTGTGCCTATAATTTTTGAAAATAGGATGGATTTATTTTTTACCTTATTTTCATTTTTTTCAAAATTTTTTATAATTAAAAAATAGTTGTTGCTATCGATGAATTGCTTTTTAATTTTTTTAAAATCCTTTTTTAAAGACAAAAAATTTTTATAATCTTGTTTTTGATTATAATATTTATCAAATTCATTTAAAAAAAATTTTATATTTGATTTCATTTTTAATATTTAAACAAAGCTCCGCACTTTGCAAAATAACACAATTTTACAAGTTTTGTTCATTTTTTTTATATAGGGCTAAATAAAAAATCTTTATAATTTACTTTAGTTTTTATATTACCCATTAAAATATTGATCTTATTTTTTTGTAGATCAATAATTTTAAAAATTTTTTCAGCAAAAGGCCCCGTTTGAAATTTATAATTAGAATTAATATTTAGTTCAAAAAAATTTTTAGAAATAAATCCTTTTTCGTTTTCTAAATTTTTACAATAATTTATGAAATTTTTAATTTCTGATTGCGCTGTTATATGCCCCTCAAGAAAATACTTAAGGCCTCTTAGGAATTTCAGATTACTGAACTTATTTAAATTAGAAAAATTCTTATGATAACAAAATAAATAATCACCCATTAAACTTACCTCTTTATAAATCAGTCTATTATTTTTGTACCTTTGAATTCTTAGTTTGGGTGAATATGTAATTAAATCATCTCCCAACTTTTTGTTGAGATCTATTTTTAAAAGACCTAAGTTCTTTTTATCGAATTTTATTACTGTCCACATATAATTATTTAAGTTCCTTTTTTAATTCGTCATATTCTTTCATTTTTCTTCTCATAAAATTTAAAGTCAATTTTGTCTTTTCTGCTATACCTTTTGGGGTCAGAACATAAAAATAATTTAGTTTTTTTGGATTTTTTTTAAAGTTTTCTATTTTTACCAAACCTTTTTCTTGTAAAGCTTTTAAGCAGTAATTGAGTTTGCCTAAACTAAATCCTAACTCACTTGCTAGTTCTCTTTGAGTAGCTTCGGGTTTATTTTGAATTTTTCTTAATACTTCAAAATGATCTTGTTTTTTCATATTGTTCATTATTTGAACACAATACTGTTCATATTTTGAACAGTAAAGTAATTTTTCTACTTTAAGAATTAATAATCATATACCTAGTAAAGTTTTTTTTTTTACAACTATATGTAGAATAAAGATAACTATTAAAATATTAGTCCCAAAATAAAAACTACTTCATTATCTTCAGATGTTTTTACTCAAGATTAATGTATTTTTTACTATCATCACCAAAATACCTAGCATCATAACTAGCGCATTTTAGAGGAACTTTTTTAGGAAAATTAACTGGAGAAGTATTATCCTTTAGGAATTTTATTATTTTATGGCTATTTATATGAATATCGTCTCTATTTAATTTTATAATTTTTTTTAATAAATTTAAATCTTTGGAGTAATCAATCGATATATTAAATTTTTTTTGAATATTAAAAACTTGTTTCACTTTTAAATTTTCAATTTTGTATAAATCTTTTCTTAAAAAAAAATAGGTTAGATATTCTGTAGAGTTTTGATCATTTATTTTACCAATACATTTATTTAAAGCATCAATTGAAAATACCTCGGGTTTCATACCTCTGGGGAGACTGTTTGTATAAGTATAATCATTATTTTTTTTAAGGTGCGACTTAACCATCTTTTTTATTGTATCGCAGTCTGTGAATGGATTATCGCCAGTAACTCTTACAAAATGTTTGTAGTTATAATAGTTCATACAATCTAAAATTCTTCCTAATACGTTTTTATTTTTTCCAAAAAATAGTCTTATCTTATATTTTTTTTTAAAAGGTTGTAAAAATTTTTTACTATCTTTTCCAGAAGAACAAATAATTAAGTTTTTATTTCCTATTTGTTTAATTAATCTTTGAATTAAAATTTCAATTAGTGTTAATTGATTAACGTTAACTTTTATTTTGTTTTTCAAACGTCTTGAACCAAGTTTGGCAATTACAAATATACCAACTTTTTTATCTTTTAAAAATTTGTTAAAACTTTTTTTATCTTGCATATTAAATTTAACAATTAGTTCACGTACGATTTTTTCAAAAATTTATTAGGTTCCAAATCTTTTTTTAAAAACAAATTTTGTTTATACATATCTAGTCTCTTAACACCACCTTTTTCTTTGGACCTTAAAAAAACTAAATCTTTTATACCAATCATTGAATTTTTCTTTAATTTATACTTTGTGAAAGCTTTTTTATGCATTTCATCAGCATATTTTTTTTCTTCAACAGAAAAAATGTTTTTATTTTTTAAATTAAAATTAATATTTAGTGGTTTTTTATATTTAATCTTATTGATAATTTTATCAAGATCAGAAAAGTGAACAGATGAAATATAATCTATAGGCTTTTTTTTATATCTAAACAGACATGTTTTTCGTAATATGAACACTTTAAATTTGCCGCTAAAAATGCGCTAGATATAAATTCATTAGAAAGACCATAAATTGAATGATCTGCATATCCGTAAAGAAATTTATTATTTTGAAATTTTTTAAACAAGTTAAATCTCATTTTTTTCAGTTTTGATGGGTAAGATTGAAAACCATACATCAAAACTATTTTATTAGTATGCTTTGTTTTTTTTAAATTACTTAAAATTAAATCTATTTCTTTTTCCTTGAAGCCTGATAAATTTAAAAAAACTTTTTTAAAATTTTTTAATGCATCGTTTATTAACTCAAAATTATCAGACTCAGAGGTTGATATTTTCAACGATACGTGCTCTCTAAATTTCTTACAAAATGAGTAACTTTCTGCATCAAAAGGCTCGAGTATTAATTTAGTTTTTTTTTTGAACCTATTAATTATTTTTAACCAATTTGAATAGCTAATTTCAAATTTTTTAAATTTTTTAAAATTGATTTCTTTTTTTGGATATAAATATTTAGTTTTGAATATCTGATATTTTAAATAATTTGATTTTGATTTTAGATGTAATTTTGAGAGTTTAAAAACGTCTTGAGTCTTCCCGGTGTGACTGGATGCTATTTCAGATATGAAATAAATTTTTTTTTTAATCATAGTTTTGACAATTTGCCTAAAAAATATTCTAGGTTAGACTAACTCCATTTATAAACGTCTTTAAAAGTACATTCTTGACATATTTCTGTATTTGTTCCACCACATTTTATATGATCATCACGTACCTTATTGATTTCCTTGCCAAGCCAAACTTCTTTTATAGTCTCTATTTTTTGCTGAGGTGTGTTAAATGGTTTTGGCATTTTTATATTTTCTAAGAGCTCAAATCCCTTATCTCGATTTTTTGCTTTTTCAAAAACATTTGTGTAATCTTTTTTATTGTTAAAGCTTTTTGAATTTAAGTATCCTACAGTATGTTTGGCACCCCAGTCATAGCAGCACATTGCTACTTTGCCTTCATATGTAATCATAAGTCTTTGAAATGGTTGTTTACAAGGTATTCTTCCACTTGAAATTTTAATGTTTCCATTAAGATCTTTCAAATAAGGAGTTCCCTCTGGTAAATTTTTTTCTTTTATTTTTTTCTTATATTTAGCCAACTCAAAGTCATTTAGTGCTTCTAGGCCTCCACCTCTTTCGGTGTACTGACTTAAACTAACATCATCTACATATTCCTCAAATAATTTAAAAAAATTATCTACTTCATTCATTGTATCTTTAGTCAGTATCATTTGAATTTTAGTGTAAGGGAATGAAGTTTTCATTTGATCTTTAATTTTTTTAAAATTTTTAATATTTTCGTAAACGGTTTCAAATTTATTTTTCTTAAATCGTCCTGGTCTCATTTTTTCATAAGTTTCCTTTGAGCCGCCATCAAAGGAGTAAATTATGAAATCTAAGCCAGAATCAATTAATTCTTTTGATTTTTTTTCTGTTAAGTTTGTGGCGTTAGTATTTATAATCGTTTCTAATATGCCTTTTTTTTTTGCATATTTGATGAACAGAGGGAGTTTAGGATGAAGAAGTGGTTCACCTCTCCAATTAAATTTAATACTTGGTATCTTGAGTTCTGCTGCTTGATTTATTAAATTATAACAAAATTTTTCATCTATAATTTTATCTGGAGTAACTTCATATTCTCTAAAACAAAATGAACAAGCCAAATCACAAATAGCTGCAACTTCAATATCGATACATAAAGGTTTTAAGTTTTTAAGATTGAAATTATCACTTGTTGCTTTTTTATTTATAAGTTTGTTTGGTTGCTCATTCCATTGAGCTCTATAACTTTTGAAATCATTTTTCAAATTTTCTAAAATTATGCTATTTTTGCTTTTCGAGGAAGTTTTCTTATTGTTAAAAGCATCATTAGACTCCATATTATCAAGCATATAGCCTAATCTGTCTTTGGGTTTAAATTTTTTACTTTTTAGTAATGAAGAGCCTATTAAAACTTCACCAGTTTTAACAATGTAATCTTTGTTGCTAGTTTTGCTCATAATTTACCAATTCCCTATCATAAATATCAATCATGTTCAAATATTGAACATAATGTTAAATGCTTATTTTAGTAGAGTTTAATTGAAATATCTTAAATGTTTAAAAAATTTAAGAAATTTGTGGCGTTTTCATTATATTTGTAGGGAATTCTTTTTGATTCAAATAAACTTCCAACTGAAGCATTATCCCAATGATAAATCCCCGTGAGTAATCCAAACACTAGTCTGTAATCAATATTTACAATGGTAACTGGTTTTTTTAAAACTTTATTAAAAATAATGTTTGGTTTCTTTTTTTTGTTTGTATTAAAAAAAGCTGAAAACCCAAGCGGCTTTTCATCTTTAAATAATCTAAAACAATAAAAATAGTCTGATTTCACCTCAGAAAAATTCAAAGCTTTTAAATAACTTTTTCCAAAAAGTTTTTTAAAATTTATACTATTAAAAGGAATTTTAATTTCATTTTCGTATTGGTATTTAAATTTTTTAATTTTATTCAAATAAGAATTAATTTTTTTTTGATTGTACTTCTTTTTTCTTTCATTTGTAATTTTTCCAGAGTTTAAATCAATTTCACCACCATAATCATCTAGTATTACAGCTTTATTGTCAGCCTTTTTAATATCTATTGGATCCATAACACCGTAATATTTGTTAAACCTGATATTTTTACCACCCAATACATATTTTCCAGCATATGGTAAGTGGTAGTCAGATTTAAATAACGTACACCATTGTTTGTATCTGTCTAGGTTAAATCTTTTTTTCCAATCACTCCATTTTTTTAGTTGTTTTTTTTCAAATTTATAATTGAAATGAGTATGTGGAAAATTATTTGCCCCAGAATGAGGTGCCATAAGCAAATCTAATTTATTTGTATAAGTATTGATAACTTTTTTTAATTTGAAGCTAAAATTTTTATTATATACGCAGTCTACTAAACCCAAAGTGGTATTTTTTCCATCATTAATTATTATTCCTGAATCAATATCATTTAAATCGTATTCGTTAGGAACTAAATGTATATTTGTTTTTTTAATTTTTAAATGATTTAAAGGTTTTGCTGGTATACCATCAAATTTCATTCTGTTTAGAAGATAATTTCTTTTAAAATTTGGAATTATAATTTGTGCTTTTTTATATTTCTTTAAAATTTTTTTTAAAAATACCTTATCGTAGTGATCTTGGTGTATATGTGATATATAAATATAATCTGGTCTTTTTAAAACTTTTAAAGGGTCATTTGATTTTGGATAGTGAAACCAGCTACCATCAAAAGCTCCTTCAGAAAACCAAGGATCGCATAAAATTCTAGTGTTCGCGGTTTCAATTTCAACACATGCTGAGTAAATATATCTAACCTTCATAATTTGATAATAACAATATTTTTATAAAAGTGTCTTGCGACAAATTTATGTTCAATAATTATCAAGAACTTTAAATTTTTTTCAGTGCATAAATCAAGCCAATTGAGCTATTAGTACTGGTCAGCTACACGCGTTACCGCGCTTCCACACCCAGCCTATCAACGTAGTGGT
>MDTB01173812.1_pt1 | contig 42251 bp, 46 predicted proteins | sample 811161 | NCBI WGS metagenome assembly MDTB01 (sample SAMN05326650, study PRJNA326480) | marine metagenome | isolation source: seawater | place: Mediterranean Sea | collected 2009 | reverse complement strand
GTACTGGAGTTCAAATATAATGACATGCAAATCAAAGTAGTTATTGAACAAGCAAAAATATGAGACTGTAAATTTCCTGAAGTAGGGGCAGTATTCATTCGATCCGTTATTTTAACAAAAAAGTTCAGCTAAATATTTTTGAGTAAAGTTGATAAGCTCCGAGCACGAGGAAACTGATAAATGAAGCCCAAAGCATTAAATCCCATATCATTGAGTGACCCAACCGAGCGTCAGATTTTTTATACCTAAAATATAGTACAGCAAAACCAACTATCGGTAGCATTAATGCCTGCATGGAACCAGAGATCAGGATGAGGTATACTGGTTTAGGAAAAAAAGCATAACAAGTGACGCAAACAATAGGCAGAAGGACACCAAGGGTTTTAATAATATTAATTCTGTAAGTTTTCTTATCTGGAAGTATTCCTGATATGATCATTGCATCAACCACCATTCTGGCTTGACCTGCAAGAGCTACAAAGAAAGTGGAAAACAATACTGCAATTGCCCCAGTCAGAAATATATTTTGTGCCCATTTTCCAAATACCGGGGAATACATAGAGGACAGAGTTTGAATCATCTCCGATCCCTCAGGGACAAGCCCAGTTCTACCCAAAACTGATGCACCTAATAAATAGAAGGCAATAGTGCAAAATGTGTATACGATCATGGAGCCCCAAGCATCCCATTTCATTACTCTAATCCAACCTGAAGCTCTGCTGAGCCATTCCGCACTTTTGTCTCGTTTCCCACTATACGAAGCATAGCCTTTTTCCATGCACCAATAAGGATATACTAGGATTTCAGATGCACCAACTCCAATTATTCCAAATGTAGCAAGAGCAGTGAGTACGGGGTTGGAATTATCTGATTTCTCAGGAAATGAAAAACTTAACCCGTGAATGATTTCTTCTGCTTTTATTGACCACGAATCTGTTGATTGGAGAGCAACAAGATTCAAAATGGTAATTAATGTAAAACTTGAGACTAAAATTATGCAAAAATTTTCTATAAATGAAAATTTCCCGTTAAGTAAAAGAATTATGGTAAAAGCAGTAATGATTATTGACCAATATAGGTCGTCTTTTGATTTTGGTAATGGATCGAGTGCTTCAAGTTTAGCGGATATATTTGCAACCATTTCAGAATTTTTATCAGCATTCAATTCACTTAGTTTTAAAGTTAAAGCAACTTTCTTGCTGAGCATTTCATTCCGCACCTCACCCTCTTGGGTAATAGGCACAGCTATTGCAAGAGCTTGCCCGACCCCTCCGACTATACCACCTTGTTGAGCCATAATGGTGAGAAACATGATCGTCCAAAAAACTAAAATCCAATTGGCCCGGATATGCTTTCCATTTCTTTCAATAGTGAAATGTGGACCAGGAAGTTCATTTAACGACTCAAGTGAAGTTTTCCCGTGGGTTATAACATGCCTACCAAACTCTATCTGAGCAAAAACTTTTATCACACAACCAATAATGATTAACCATAAAAAATCGAAATGGGCTTCTGCACCAGTTCTCGTTGTGGCGATTAGTTCTCCAGAACCAACAATTGATCCGGCTAAGATGAGCCCAGGCCCTAAGTTTTTTAAGATACCCCGAAAACTTTTAGGAGGTGTTCTAATATCTGTTTTTAAAATGCTAATATTTTAATTTGCCGATTTCAAAAATGCCTAATTCTCATAAATCCAACAATTAGGATGATTTAATTGGCTTTTAATACGCCAATCAAGAAGGTTTCCGATAAGTTCATTCCTCTTTTCCAGGAATTCAGTTCTATTCCAAAGGTTTATCTTTTCTGTCGGATCATTTTCAAGGTCATACATTTGTCCTTCGTTATCGTTTAGGAAATGAATCACTTTCCATTTATTGCTCCTTATCATGCTCATGAACTCTACATCTGTAAGCACCATGTCGCCAACTTGTTCACAGAAGAGGAAATCCCTTCCTTTCCATGCGCTTTCAGAAAGTGCAGGACTGAATGATAATGCCTCCATATGAGGCTTGGCACATCCTGCTAAGTCAAGAATAGTAGGCCCAAGATCCATCCATTGAACGAGCTCTGTAGTGGTATTTCCAGCTTTGACCATGGGACCGGAAATTATGAGTGGTACCCGAGTAACTTGTTCAAACATTGTCCATTTTTGACTATGTCCATGATCAGTCAGGCAATCACCATGATCACTTGTAAAAATAACCACAGTATTTTCAATGAGCTTTTTCTCTGTTAAACATTTATAAATTTGTCCGACTGCATGATCTATCATTGTTACATTGGCTAGATAATGTTTTCTTTGCCTTAGTCTACTTTCTTCGTTGGGGTTAAGTTGATGAACAATTGAGTCATGGTCTATTTCAGCATTATGCCTACGCAAAGCTTTCAAAGCAGAAGGTTGAGATTCTATATCTTCTAAACAGACAGGATCTAAAGAGACATCTACATCATCGTACATTTCAAGAAATTGAGGGGTTGGGTCATACGGTGGGTGCGGTCCGGGGAAGCCAACCTCCAGAAAAAATGGTTTTTCACTGTCATATTTATTTAACCAGTTACTAGCCTTTTTTCCCGTAAAGAAATCAGCGTGTGATTCTGCTGGTTGCTCCCAGGGGAATGCCCCCAAGCATTCTTTGTAGTCTGATCTATTTCTGTATAATTCACGTCTTTGCTTTTCAATCCCTTGATTCAGCATGAAATGCTCCCACTCGTCTGTAAAATCAGCTCCTTCAAGAAATCTGTCTTTATTTTCGACGACATGTCTCTCGTTAAAACCACATGGCGTGGTAAACGGCCATGTGTGCATTTTCCCAATGTTAGTACAATGATAGCCATTCCCTGAGAGGATTTCTACCCAACTGCGCGTCCAGTCGTCGGCGTTTTTAAGAATGCCAGTGGAATGTGGGTAGAAACCAGTAAATAGGCTAGCTCTTGCTGGAGCACAAGATGCGGCAGTTACATGACACTGCTCAAATGTGGTTCCTTTTTCAACTAGGGAGTCTAAGTTTGGAGTTATACAATGTTTAAAACCGAACGCACTGATTGTGTCATATCTTTGCTGATCTGTTATGATAAGTATGATGTTAGGCTTTTTCATGGGTTTATAATGTCGCTTTATTGAAAAAACTTACGAAATGAATCGATAGTCTTTTGGGCAGCGGCAACTGGATCCGGCCAGGCAAATGCCTCTGCCGATACATAACCAGAATAGCCTATTTCTTTGATACATCTGGAAATCGGCTCAATTTCAGTATGTCCGTATCCTATTGGTCGACGATTACTGTCTGCAAAATGAACATGACCAAGTTTGTTAGCATTGGCCTTAATGCTCTCTGCAATATTTTCCTCCTCAATATTCATGTGAAAAAGGTCAGCAAGTAGTTTGACGCCATTTGTAGATAATCCATTGAGGAAATCTGAAGCGCTTCCAAAATGATTGAACAAGTTGGTTTCATATCTATTCAGAGGTTCATATATGAAAAAAGTACCGAGTGAATTGGCGGTCTCCCCAAAGTCTTCAAGGCACTCGCTCAAGTACTTTAGGGCTGTTTCTCTAGATACTCTTGAGGTTGAATTACCCTGCATAGACCCGAGAATTGCTGGTGCACCATGTTCGGCACCAAAAGCGATCATTTCTTTCACAAAACTTATAGCCTTTTTTCGTACCTCTGTATCTTCATGGGTTAGAGTTAAACCGTGCAGTACTTTTCCTGCTCCAGTTCCCACTGCACCAAGAGACAAATTGAACTTATTGAGTAATGAGGCCAAAGAGTGTTTGGATTCAACCGCTGGACCCTCGGTGAATAACTCCACACCGTCAAACCCCAGTTTAGATGCCTCTATGAGACTAGTTTCCAAGTCATCCCAAAGTACCCAGGGTCCTCCTTTTAGAGAGGGCACTAGAGATAATGTTATACATGATTTAATCATGATTTTGATTAGCTCAGAAATTTGTTTGAATTACGAACTGAATTTCTTTCCAGGAAAAGATTTATCCATCCATGAGGTTAATGATTGCACTACTTGCTTGATTGGCACCACTTTTTCTTTCAGGAAAGAAGTTAGTCTTGATTGGGACATTCTTGATATCTGTTAGCCACTCTGCACTCATGAAATTTTCCTGAGAAATTTCATGATTTAGCGAATGAGTTTCTGCAAATTCCCTCAATTTAAATGATTCACGAAAGTTTTTTCGGAAGCACCCCATGAGTGGGGTATGGAATCCCCAGCATTCTGCTAAGGTTCCATAACCAATCTTCCCAATAACCAAGTCGCTCGCGTTCACCAAATCCGGATAATTGAACGATGAGTTCATTGGTAGTTCGATAATGTTTTTTTTCTTCTTAAAGTCAGAATAATTTCCTGACAGGACAAAGGTGATGTTAGCGGACTCATTTAATTTTTGATGAAAAGCATAAGTGGTAGAGATTCCACCTGTTGTTAAAAGAATCATTGGATGATCTAAGTTGCCAACCAGGTTTCGCTTAATTTTTTGCGAAGACTGCCTGGATAATCTAAAAATTGGTGGCACTTCTTTACCTGTACTTGATTTTTTACAAAAAGGCACCGTTTGAATTCTCAGATCAGCAGATTTGTAGATTCCTGAAAGTTTACTGATAATTGCTGAAAAGCATGAATGAGATTCTATATATTCCTGATAAATCCAATCCCATGTAAAGTTCTCAATTAGGGCACAGGGAATTCCAGTTTTTTCAGACAAATAAATCCCCATTGGTGAGATATCACAGATAATAATATTGAACTTTTTCTCACTTAAAATTCTTAGGCAATATCCGTAATCATCTCCCTTGAAATCTAAAAATTGCTCCAATTCCTTGAGGGTTTCGTTTAAGTCATGCGAAAAAGCATCTTTCTGTAATAAACCAATATCAGTTTTAACAAAATGAAAATTGTATTTTATCTCAGATCCAAGGTTTTGTAAGAAAAACCACTTAGGAATATTCGTGAAGATATCGAATTGACAGATAACCTTTTCATTAAGTTTCTGTATAACTGCACAAGTTCTTGTTCCATGCCCGAAACCATGACCGGAAATAAAAACCGCAACATTTTTAGTTTTAGACAACTTTTATTCCGAAGAGTAGTTCAATGTATACCTTGAGTTGTTCAGTCAAAACAAGTTTTCCATTTTCCTTGGATATTAATCTTCTGCATTTCCTGTGATCATTCTGCTGGTCGTAACTGATAATTGTTACTAGAGGGTCATTTTTTTGGCAGAGATTTGTTTGTTGTAAGGAAACCGGAAGTCCATAGGGGCCTAGAATAACATCCCATCCGTTCCCATTATTATCAGGTAAAAATCGGCAAAGGGAAGGGTATCTTTTGGCAAAGTCAGGTGTGTATTTAGTTTTGATTCTAATTTTAGCCTCTGGAGTCAGCATCCGTAAATATTGTATTGGGGTTTCAAATTTTTGTGCCTGATATTTTGAGAAAAATGGGAGAGGATCGAATCCAACTAGATTGAAACCACTGAAATTACCATGCCGATTAGGTGACTTGTAAGATTTTCGGTCATACCAGCTTTGGAATTTATCGGTAAGTCTGAGCCCAATTTCAAAATGCAAATGAGATCGACTGAGGGGAATGGAGTAGGAAGCACTGTTGCCCATTTTTCCAATTGGTTGAGCGACCTTTATTGTATCCCCTTTTTTAACTCTTGAATTAATGGATGCAAGGTGTCCGTAAAGTGAGTACATTGCTGGCTGAATGCCCAGATGTTCTATGACCAAGTAGCGACCGTAAGCACTGTGACTGGACACATTGTTAACATAACTTACCTTCCCGGACATGGCTGCGTAGATTGTATCAATCGCTTGACCCTTCCCATCTCGCTTTACTGGGTAGAGGTCAATTCCCTCATGAAATTTGTAGCCGTTGTTCCTGACACATCCAAAAGATCCAGAACTAAATTCCTTTGCTGGGCCGGTTTTTTGGAGAAAAGCCGAATATCCCATTCCTTTTGCAAAAGCAGGATTGGGAGTGGGCCATGAGAGTAAGAATTTCGGGAGGTAATTTTCACCTCTCAACGAACAGCATATAGAAAAAAGTAAGATGAATGACTTGAGCATTTTTCTGATTTTAGCCTTTTAGCTCCTCGAGTTCCGCTCGCAAATGAATAATGGATTGATTTAATTCATTGAAGAGGATCATGGCATTTTCTTCGGTTAAATTCTGATTGAGTACAAAAGGTAAAACCCCGTTTGTTATCGCACTTTCTATATAATGAAAACCAACCACTTTACCGGCAATTACAAGTTGCAGGGTTTGCCCTTTTCGCCGAATTGATTGCGTCTGTAAGGTTATTGCGCTTCGGCGGTCTACCGAGAACCAAAATGCATAGGTTCGATCCTTGGGATCGTCAGTGAAGATATTAGCAATTGTTCCAATCTGTACTCCAGTGAAATCGTACTCGTCAATTATCGGTACCGGTGCAGAATCTTGAATAAAGACGCGAGGGCGCATGGTTATTTTACTTGGGTCTGAACGAAATTTCCTGCAACCAATAAATTGCACTATAACTAAGGAAAGAACTATGGTCGTGCCAATATGTGCAAAATTTTTCATGGTTGATTAAATTGCATAAGCAATAAATGAATTATCCGAATTCAGCAATAGCTTATAAAAATCACAAACATTTTGGCAATGAGCATTGATATAAAAAAAAATCCAAAATCAGAAGGAAAAGAAACCGTTGGTCAACCTGGATTGCTCGTCATGGACATGCAGGACTCTTTACTCAGCATGATTAACAATAATCATGAGTTGGAGGAAGCTATCGTATTTTCCTTAAAAGCTTTCGACTTACTTAAGTTACCCATCTGTTTCACTGAGCAAGTTCCTGGAAAATTGGGCAATACAAATGACACAATCCTCAGTGCATCCTCATCTTTTGAATGTTTTTCAAAGAAAAGTTTTTCTGCTTTTGGATGCTCAGATTTTGTTGATTGGGTAGATCGAAGGAGAATCCAGAATTTAATTGTTTGTGGTATAGAAACACCAATCTGTATCTATCAAACTTGCGTAGATGCCCTGCATCGAGGCATTGCAGTAACTTTGCTTGTCGATTGCCTGGGTTCCCGTAGAGTCCTTGATTCAAAAGTTGCTCTAGATCAATTAAGGGCATTTGGGTGTTGTGCTCTTCCTGTAGAAACATTGATTTATTCAATGATGGATAATTCTGAACATGACAGCTTTAGAGATGTTTCGTCTATAGTGAGAAGCCGGGATACTAATTAATCGGTATGCTTGCGACTACTAATTCCGCCACTTTGTTTGGTGTTAACGCTTTAGCAGTTACTGTTGAAGCAAACAGTGGAGAACGTGGAGAACCCAAATGTGTTTTGGTCGGTTTGCCTGATGCATCGGTCAAGGAATCCATGGATCGAGTATTTTCGAGCTTAAGCAATAACGGTTATTCGAAGCCTCGAACTCATGTGACAATAAATTTGGCACCTGCTGACTTGAGGAAGGAAGGCTCATCATTTGATTTGCCAATTGCCCTGACTCTACTGGCGGCAACAAAACAATTTGAAGGCAATGATTTATCTGACTTTGTAGTGGCAGGGGAACTAGGTTTATCTGGTGAGATCAGGAAAGTCCGTGGAGGGCTAGCAATAGGAATGCTAGCACAGCGAATGGGAAAGAGAGGAGTGCTCTTACCCCCTGAATCGGCACAAGAAGCCTGTCTTGTCGAGGGAATCGAGGTTTACGCTATTAATAGCTTGTCTGAAGCAATTTGTTTTTTTGAAGAAAGGTCAAGTTTTAGTCCGCTAGAAAAACAGAGAAGTCCATTTCTTAAAAATACGGAATTAAATTTCAATGAAGATTTTTCTGAGATTAAAGGACAGTATGGATTAAGGCGGGCTGTTGAGATAGCAGTGGCTGGCGGTCATAATCTGTTAATCATTGGACCGCCAGGTGCAGGTAAATCTATGATTGCCAAAAGAATCCCCACTATATTACCCGATCTTAGAGGGGATGAATTATTAGAGATTTTAAACATATATTCGATTCAAGGCGATTCTCCCTTGAGCAAGGGTAAAGGATTACTCCGTCCAGTTAGAACCCCTCATCATACAATTAGTGATGTTGGGTTATTAGGAGGTGGCACTATTCCTGGTCCAGGAGAAATTTCCCTGGCTCATAATGGTGTTTTATTTCTTGATGAGTTGCCTGAATTTAAAAGGTCAGCGTTGGAAGTTCTGAGGCAACCACTAGAGGATGGAAAAGTCACCATATCCAGAAGTGCAGGAAAAATTACTTTACCAAGTGATTTCATGTTGGTTGCCGCCATGAATCCCTGCCCTTGTGGATTCATGGGAGATGAAAAAAATTCCTGCCGATGTTCAATACCACAAATTCAAAAATACAGAGCTAAAATTAGTGGGCCATTACTCGACCGAATAGATATCCATATTGAAACTCCTGCCGTGAATATTGATGAACTCCAAAATCTTCAGAGAGGAGAACCTTCAGCGGACATAAGAGGACGCATTCAATCTTGCCGGAAGGTGCAAGAATCCAGGTTTACCGAATATGGCCATTCTTCATTAACTAATGCTAATATTCCGGAAAGACTCATGGATGAGGTCTGCCAAATAAACAATACAGACAAGGATCTATTAAAAAAGGCGATGGAGCAACTTTCTCTTTCAGCGCGTGCTTATTCTAAAATATTAAAGCTAGCCCGCACTATTGCTGATCTAGAAACCTCATTAAAGATTCAGAATAATCATCTTTTAGAGGCAATTCAGTATAGAAGTTTAGATAGAAATGTTTGATTATTTATAATAAAAACTTTACAAAAAATCTTTAAAATAAATGATTATTATTTAAGTATATATTATGAATATTAATGAAAACCATTCTTTAAAAGAATTAGAACGTTTAAAGCGTAAAATTGAAAAGCAAATAGAGGCAAAGAAATCTACTCGGCAAGATAAATCTGTTCTCTATAATTTAATTAAAAAAGATCACGAAAAGCATAGAAGGGATGATGGTAGAAAAGTTTTTCGTGGAGTCGTTGACTACTTGGAGTGTTATGTGAACGGACTGCCACCGGTTGCCAAGGGTGCTTTCTACAAAAAATTTGGCATGGAGGGCAAGAGGACCAAGATTACCACTGATGTTATAAGGGAGGTTAAGGAACTAATTTCTCAAGGCAGTACCTTATCGAAGGCAGCATCAACAGTTGGTGTTTCTGTTGCGACATGTCAGAAAATCAAAAAAGGAGACTATGATTCCTGATATTTTTTCTGTCATTATGTTCATAAACTTTCATGGTTAAAAAAATAGATGGTGAATATTTTTTGTCCCGAACAGAAGCCATGGAATATATCACATTTGCCTATGATGTAAAGTGGTGTGTTACGAAGTGGGAGAGAAATTTAATAAGAATTAATTATGAGACTAGATTAGGTAGGGGTAGTGGGAAATTTACTGCCTTTAGATGTAAAAATAGTTCAAATGTAAGACTAAATAAATTTGATATTGATAAGCATTTTTCGCTTGTGAATTAGGTAATTACCTTACTCTTCCTCTTCGGGAATATCCAGCCTGTGCATTGTCGTTGGTTCACCTTTTGCATTCACCTTAATTACTTTTATAATTTTACAGTCTTTTCCCTGAGCCTGAAACCTTTTTGGTTCTCCGTCAGGGGACATTTTTTGAAGTAATCCAGGTTTCTTGTCAATTTCTACACATTCAAGCAGGTCTTTTCCATTGTATCCCTCTTCATGAGAGGATGAGTATAAACCATCCGGGTGGACGAAGCATACAATCCTCCCGTATCTTAGAGTACCACCACGTCTGTGCTGGATCACATCACCTTTTTCGAAAGTCTTTTTTGCAAAAAGTTTCTTTCTGGGAGTGTAAAGTTTAAGTTTAGAGCGTCGGGCTTTGAAAGTTCTAATTCCGTCAGAGCCTTTGTCCAGCGGAGTTAAGTCATCTGGGTTAACTTCAACGCACTCGAGTGTCGGATCTCCAGGATTGTCCTGTAGAATCATAAGAACTTCGCCGCATTTTTTCTTTCCTCCGGAGGAAACGGTTTGCTTAACATGGTCACCAATCTCAACATCGCGGATATTCTTTTTCTTTTTCTTGGGTTTCATTAGGCAACATTATTTCACTTCATTGATCCAGTAGCAGCTAGTCGCTTAGTTCTACAATCATTGCAAATACAGAACTTTCCATGACCGAAGTCACCAGGGATAGGTAAGTCCTCAAAAAGCGAATTTTCGGAATCTAAACTCCTCTGACTAGAAACATTTTCTTCTTTTGATCTCGAATCTTTAAGAGCTAGTTTTTGTCTTTCAAGCTTTTGTTGTTTGTATAGTTCCATTTGCCTTTTCCTTGTCTCAAATAGAAATGCAACCCCTTGCTTGAAGTCAGTATTCAGCATGCCTATCTGTCCTCGTAATTTAGAGTCTTTAGAAGGGGATACAGATAAGACTTGCCCGCTTGCGGTTACTGCAACAACTTCCTTTCCCGCCGGAAGGGTAGATTCAGCTATGATTTCTCCGCTTTTTGATTTCGCTGTAAATTTTACAGGTTGTAGAATTGTTACTGCGGGAAGTGGGAATACGGATTTTGGGATAGATGTCCAGTTTTTGACAGCTTTTAACAACTCATTACTAAATTCTGGTTGAATTGGAGTCTCAGATAAGGAAGGGATGCTCGGCGGCAGAGGTGGAGGTAGGGGTGGGGGCAAGACTTTAATATCTTGAATTTTACTGTCTTCCTTTGTTGCGAGAAGATTTTTATTAGTTTCGTTTGTTTCAGCTATTTCACCAACATTTCCTTCTTTGGGAGAAGCATCTTCCTTATTAACGGACTGGGAATTTTTTAATTGCTCACACGAGGACAAGAGTAAAAAACAAAATGAAATGAAAATACAAATAAATTTCATACAGTCTTTTTTTCGGGAAATTTGTCGTCTATGCAAGAGGATTTGTTTAAATTTTTAATCTCGAATGAATTTCATAAGATCAAATCTAAGTGTCATCACAAAGAGTGCTATCGTAATAAATGTTATTTTATGCATGTTTTTGTGTTTTATTTTGTCAGGTGCTGAAAGTCATAAAATTCAGCTTTCCCTGTCTGCTTTGCTCTTATTTTCAAATTTGCTTATTTGGTTTCTGATTTCTTTAGAAAAGTCAAACCGAAGGACAAGTGAAGTATTGGGGCAGGATTCTACATTGGAAACACATAATAAAGAAATATTACAGGATTTAGATGAAGAATTGAATCGCAGAAAGGCACAACGCGACATAGAAAAAAATTGAAGTGACAGAGTACAGGCTAAAACCTATTTCCCAATCGTCCTTACCACCAGGCATTCCTTACATAATAAGTAATGAGGTAGCTGAAAGGTTTTCATTTTATGGTATGAAAAGCATTCTTTTGGTCTACATGACTTCATATCTTGTACAACCAAATGGAAGTTCTGACTTTTTTTCAGATAATGAAGCACAGGCTTGGAATCACCTTTTTGTAGCTTCAGCTTATTTTTTCCCAATATTTGGAGGGATTTTAGCTGATGCTTTCCTGGGCAAGTATAAAACAATCATTATTTTATCTGTTATTTACTGTATGGGTCATGGTTTCATGGCGTTCATGGGTTTTGTTGGCGACACTAGAATGTGGTTGTTTGCCGGTTTAGCATTCATCGCGGTAGGCTCAGGAGGAATTAAACCTTGCGTTTCATCTCATGTTGGAGACCAGTTCTGTAGGAGAAACAAGCATTTGCTTTCTCAAGTATTTGGTTGGTTTTATTTTGCAATAAACTTTGGTGCGTTCTTATCGGGCCTTCTAACTCCTTTTCTTTTAGAAGCAAGAAATGCAAGCGGTTCTTTGGGGGCGTTGATTTATCCTTTTGTCGAGTTTATCATCGGTGAAAGGGGGAAGGATGAGATTTTGTTTGGACCACATTATGCTTTTGGGTTACCAGGAATACTTATGGCAATCGCTACTTTTGCTTTTTGGTTGGGAAGGAAAGAATTTGCCCATATACCTCCCCTTGGAAAGCGTTATTTCACTGAAACCTTTTCTTCTGAAAATCTGAAGCCAGTGTTGCGTTTAAGCATAATTTTTTCTTTTGTGGTGATATTTTGGGCTTTGTTTGATCAGATTGGGACATCCTGGCAAATCCAAGCACGCAGTCTTGATCGGTCTCTGCCGTCATGGCTTCCAATTTTTGGAGGAAGCGAGATGCTTGCATCACAAGTGGCTGCTATTTGGAACCCATTGTTTATTCTTTTACTAATTCCAATATTTTCCTTTGGGATTTATCCATTTTTAAGTAGATTTTTTAAAGTCACTCCACTACGCAAGATGTCAATTGGTTTTTGGATTATGGGATTAGCTTTTGGGATGGTTTCAATTATCCAGTATTTTATAGATTCGGGCGAAATTCTATCTGTGGGCTGGCAGGTTGTGGCCTGTTTTTTTCTTACAGCATCCGAAGTAATGATTTCGATTACCTGCTTGGAATTTGCATATACGCAAGCACCCAAAAGTATGAAATCATTAGTTATGGCGTTATATTTACTTACAGTCTCACTGGGTAATTTTTTAACATCTCAAGTTAAGTTTCTCCTGATTATGGATGATGGGACATCTTGGTTATCGAGAGTTCAAGAATTTTGGTTTTGGACAATAATTGTCTTAATTGCAGCGTTTGCTTTCATCTTCGTTTCAAGATCTTACAAACCTCAAGAATACCTCCACGAATCTGAATAATTTAAAGGAGTCTTATGTCATTAATTGGCAATGAAGTGCCGAGTTGAGTTATTTTCTTAAGAATCATCTTTTTGGCAAATGATAATTCTTGCTTCACCGCACCACTAGATGTTCTAACAATTAACAATCCTCTTGTAGTATCTATTTTTTCAGGAGCACACTTTGCCGCTAGCTTTAGACCAACTAATTTGCTCCAATTTTCTGATATAATTTTTTCAGGACTGCTTATGGATCCTATTTTCCAATCACCCCAAGCTTTTTCGATTATATCTTTAATTTCTTTAGGAGGGCGGTTCTTCCTTGGATCTTCAGCAATTGGCAAACCTATGAAATTTGATAAAAGTCTTTGATCGCGTCTATTCATAAACTATACAATTTATTAATTAAAAATTTATTAATGAAATAAATATTTTGATTCATTTAAATACTATGGTAATAAAAACATTAAATATTTGTAAAATTAAATGATAATTAAACCAAAAATAAAAGGTTTTGTGTGTATCACATCACACCCTAAAGGTTGCTTTGCCAATGTTAAACAACAGATGGAGTATGCTCAATCCAACCCCATATCAGTCAGCAAAGCTCCCAAGCGTGTTTTAATAATTGGTTCTTCTACGGGGTATGGTCTCTCATCCAGAGTTGCTGCTGCATTTGGTACAAATGCCGATACTTTAGGAGTTTTTTTTGAAAGACCACCCAAAGAGGAAAAACCTGCCAGTGCCGGTTATTACAATACCTTGGCCTTCCAAACTCTTGCGGCGAATCTAAAGTCAAGGCATGAAGACATAAACGGTGATGCTTTTTCAACAGAATGTAAGAGTACTGTCATTGACAAAGCCAAAGAATTTGGGGGGAAATTTGATCTTATCATTTACAGTTTGGCATCCCCGAGGAGAACCGACCCAATAGATGGTAAGTCATACCGTGCATGCCTAAAGCCTATCGGAGCAGTTTATCGCAACAAATCACTAGATACAGATAAGGAAGAAATTAAAGAAATTACCCTTGAACCTGCCAGTCAAGATGACATCGACAGTACAATAAAAGTTATGGGGGGGGAGGACTGGGCAAGTTGGACTGAATTACTGCTCCGTGAAAATCTTCTTGCTGATGGTTGCCTGAACATTGCTTATTCATATGTAGGTCCCGAAGTAACTCGTCCAATTTACCGCAACGGGACGATTGGCCTTGCAAAAGAGCATTTGGAAGAAATGGCAAATTCATTAAGTATTCAAATGCAGGATACATGTGGTGGTAAAGCACTTATATCTGTAAATAAAGCAGTTGTAACACAAGCCAGTTCTGCAATACCTGTTGTTCCCCTCTATGTATCTCTACTATTTCGTGTTATGCGGGAAAGGGGCACTCACGAGGGTTGCATAGAGCAAATAGTTCGTATGTTTAAAGACAGACTGTATTCTGAGGGTGAAGAAATTGAGACTGACGAATTGGGCCGTATTCGTCTCGATGACTGGGAGATGGCTCCTGAAGTTCAGGATGAGATCGTGAGTAATTGGGCAGGGATTACCACTGAAACGCTTCGATCCAAAACTAATTTTGAGGAATATCAAAAGGAATTTCTGAAATTATTTGGCTTTGGGATTGAAGGAGTTGATTATGAAGAAGATGTAGATCTAGTTAACCCGTTCTGATTTTTTAATTAAGAAGAGGATAGGTGATGTACTTTTTTCGCTGCATCTCACGGTGGTGTATTTCCATGAATTATTTTCAATGTGGTTTTCTACTATTCTCGCTTCGAGTTCACCACCTGAATGCCCCCTGTAAGCTACGATACTCATTACGCCGTCTGGATTTAACCAGTTAAAAGCTATTTTAATAGCCTCTACTGCTTTGTCACCAGTTGTGGTGATTGAATGGTCCCCGGTTGGTAAATATCCAAGATTAAAGGTCGCAACACTCAATTTTCCTTTAAAGCAGTTATCAATCACACTCTCAATTTTTGTGTGGCAGGATTGAATCAACCGAGTTTGCCTTAAGCAATTATGCTTTGATAACAGTTGTTTTGTTGATTGGATGGCTTCTTTTTGAATATCGAAACAAAAGAGCTTTCCCTTTGAGGTAATTATTTGAGCCATGAAAAGGGCGTCCCATCCATTGCCAGCGGTTGCATCTAGGCAAATCCCACCTTCGTTTAAGTGTTTTTTAATGAAAGTATGTGCGGTATCTGTTAATTTCATTTTTCTAACTGGCAAACCGGTTTATATTCAAATGCTCTGGTATTGGTTTATTTTGGGTAATCAATTCTAGTAGTAGCTTTGCACAATAGTTAATTGTGGTTGTTCCCCTAGAACCAAATCCATTGAAAATAAGTAAATTCTTGTGAGTTGGATGCTCGCCAATGATAGGATTCCGGTCAATTGTACAAGATCTTATGCCGCTGGTATGTCCGATTTTTCGGAATTTTTTTAAATCAAGATATTTGAGATTTTCACAGATCTGAATTTCCCCAGTTTTACTTGGACCGCTTTCAAAATCTTCATGCTTCCAGGTTGAACCTGCTAGAAAAGATTCCCGAAGAGATCGAATAAACCAAGTACCATTACTACATGATGGAGTAGGGGAACCAGTGAATTCCATAATTTCCCCTTGAGCTGGAGCAAAATGTAAATGATTAAACCAAGGATTATTGATAACATTGTAGCCTTCAGCAAAGACAATAATATCAAAATCTTTAATGTCTTCTTCACAAAACTCACGGTTCTCCAATTTACCTTGATTAGAAATTACTTCCTTCGATAATTTTAGAAATCTTGGAATGTCAAGGCGCATGGCATGGGTGTGTCCGCCTCCATGAATGCATAGAATCCCTTCCTTTTCCAGGTATTCGCTTGGGAGAAATGAATGGGTATATTTTTTACTGGAAGTCAGATTCGAAAGTTCATGCCATCTTTTTTTTTGAATATTGGATTTGAATAATCTAAAGAGAGGTTCTTTGAAATAGAGTTGAATATCGCTTAATTTATTCCATGGGTCGAAAAAGGCGTTATTTGCGATGAGGCAACACTCTAAATTATTGGGTATGTTCAGTTTTGGTCCAATGAAAGGATTGATTAAACCAGTGCCTACCTTGCTTGCGGAATTTGGAACATCTGAATCAATACATGCAGTTTCGATACCATTTTGGGATAAAGTATGTGTAATAATGGAACCAGCTAGCCCGTGTCCTACAACAAGAGCTTTTTTCACCTTAAAACATGATTCTTTCCAATTGCGAGAATGTGCATTTCATGTGAAATTATTCTTGTGAGGATTTTTTTCAACATCTCATTGGTAATGATTTTAATCATGTTTATTATTTTATTCAGAAGTATTCTGAATAACAAAGCAAGATCATCAGATATAATTGAAAAGAAGAATAGTTCTGTGAATCAATTTCCTTCAAAAGCTAACGAAGAAAGGAAAATTAAATTCTTAAATAATAAAAAATTTAATGATTTGGGCGAATTTTTATTTTTTGATAACCCTTCATTATTTAAATTTAATGATGTTCTTTTGAATTTAGACAATATTCATGATTTCGATATGCTATGTAGAAATGCTCGTACATTTGGAATTGAAATCATTGAAGAGTTACCTTCCTTGAATTCGCTTCGGGTGAAGATACTTAAACCTAATAAATTTGCAATAGAGACAGGGAGTCTTGATGGGAAGATTTCATTGGAGCGGAATGTAGGTTTTGACTTGCCTGAATTTCCGGATGAAAGGATTCTGGAACAAGAGGAGCCTTTTAGGGGTAGTGCAATGGAGTGGATAGGTGCCAATAAAAATCGCAAAGATAGAGGGACTGGTGTCAAAGTTGCCATCCTCGATAGTGGAGTTGATTCATCTCATCCTGCTTTAGAAGGACTTAAAATTTCACATTTCTCAATGCTTCCTGAGGACTCAGATCTAACTCATGGACATGGAACAGGAATTGCGTCTATTATAGCAGGTCAAAAAGACGAACTTCTTGGAGTTGCTCCTTCCTGTGAAATAGTTTCCATTAGGGTTCTTGACGAAATGGGTAAAGGAGATGCTTTTACTGTGGCAAGAGGAATAGTTAAAGCAGTCGATGAAGGGGTAGATATAATCAATCTTAGTCTGGGTGGAATTAACCCTTCAGCAGTTTTGGAAAGTTCGATAAAATATGCACGCGAAAAAAATGTTGTTTTAGTCTCTTCTGCTGGCAATGAAGGAGGTGAAGGTTTGGCTTACCCTGCTCGGTATTCAGAGGTTGTTGGTGTAGCATCTGTTGACGCGAACTCTCGAGTCTCTTCTTTTTCGAATTATGGAACAGGAGTTGATATCGCAGCACCTGGTGTTGGGGTTCTTTCAGCCTGGAGTAGTCAAGAGCAGGTACTTTTTAGTGGGACTTCTATTGCCACTGCTTTTGTCACTGGTGCGATTGCTTCAGAGATTTCACGGGTTCGAAGTAATGATTCAAATAATGTTATGGATGCACTGTATAATAATGCTGATGAAACAGAGGAACCGGGAGTAGATAAATGGTCAGGAAAAGGGATTTTAAATCTTCGAAGAGTAGAGCAGCGAAATGAAAAAGGCATATATGACGCAGCAATTGTTGGGTATTACTTTGACCCTATTCATATTTCATCAGAGGGAACAAAGCCATTTTTGGTCACGGTTCAAAACCAAGGGACGGAGTGGATTCAAAGAACAAGTTTAAGTGTTCAGTACAAAGGTTTGAATAAAAATTTTCTTATCGGCAATCTAGAACCGGGAGAGGTTCGGAGCGAAACATTGTATTTCGATGCGGATAAAGGGAGTAGCCTGTCTGTGAACTCTGAGGTTTCTATTATTGGAAAAGAAGATTCCTACTTGAAGAACAATAAAAGGAAAAGCTTACTAACCCTTCCTTAAAATGATCATGCTGCTGATCTTTTTACTTGAGGAAGTTGGGAAATCTTTGCTTTTCCTTTTCCCCTAGCCACTGCAGCGTTAATTGAAACACGTACCGGTTCATCTATGGCGGGAAGGTCATACATAACATCAAGCATGATGGTTTCCATTATGGAACGAAGGGCTCGAGCACCAGTTTTCATGGATATGGCTTGCTCGCAAATTTCATAAACTGCTTCCCTCGTAAAATGAAGTTCTGCACCTTCCATCATGAAAAGCTTTTTGTACTGTTTAAGAAGCGAATTTTTAGTTTCCTTTAATACTCTAACTAATTCATCTTTATTGAGTTCTTCCAGAACTGAAACTATCGGAAGCCTTCCAATGAATTCTGGAATAAGACCATATTTAACTAAATCTTCGGGACGAACTTCACTTAACAACTCTTTAGGTTCCTTGCGATCATCAGAATTAAAACCAACCATTCTGTTGCCAACCCTTTGCTCCACAATTTGATCTAGATCAACAAAAGCTCCCCCGCAGATAAATAAAACATTGGAAGTGTCAAGTTGTATATAGTCTTGGTTCGGATGCTTCCTGCCTCCTTGCGGCGGCACATTGCATATGGTTCCCTCTAGGATTTTCAAAAGAGCTTGTTGGACACCTTCGCCAGAAACATCGCGGGTGATTGATACATTGTCCGTTTTTCTCCCAATCTTATCAATTTCATCAACATAAATGATCCCACATTGAGCACGTTCGACATTTTGGTCAGCAGATTGGAGCAGACGTAGTACAATATTCTCAACATCATCACCTACATAACCTGCTTCGGTTAAAGTTGTCGCGTCCGCAATTGCGAAAGGTACATCAAGAAGATTAGCTAAGGTTCGGGCAAGATATGTTTTGCCGCTACCTGTAGGACCAATCAGCAAAACATTACTTTTTTCTATTTCCACTCCATCAAAATCTTCGGATGAAAAGAGATTATGAGTTTTGCCTGCAGTATTGATACCCATTTCGCAGGCGAGGCGCTTGTAATGGTTGTGAACTCCAACCGATAAGACTCTTTTCGCGTGATCCTGACCAATTACATGTTCATCCAAGTGCTCCTTAATGGCTGCGGGTTTTAGTAGGTTAAAAACCGGTTTTTCACTTGCTTGAGAAGATTTGGATTCTTTTTCACCAAGCTCTCTATCGATAATTGTTTTACATACCCGAACACAAGAATCGCAAATGAATACACTCGCTGGACCGGCAATCATTTTTTTGACTTCACCTTGGGGTTTACCACAAAATGAACAAAAATTGATCTTAGTCGGCTTAGCCATGTAAGATTCCTAATCAGTTGGCTTTTGTGAAATTACTTCATCCACAATACCATAATTTTTCGCTTCTTCAGCAGACATGTAGTAGTCACGATCAGAATCCTTTTCAAGCTGCTCAATCGACTTCCCGCTGTGTTGAGAAAGAATCTTATTGATAGTTTGCCTCCATCTTAAAATTTCTTTTGCTGCAATAGAAATGTCAGAAGTTTGACCACCTGCACCGCCGCTGGGTTGGTGGATCATGACTCGACTGTTGGGAAGGGCATATCTTTTACCGGGTGTACCTGCAGCAAGGAGAACGGTACTCATGCTGGCAGCCATTCCAATACAATAGGTTACGATGTCACATTGCATGAAATTTAGTGTATCGTAAATAGCCATTCCATCGGAGACGCTTCCACCAGGTGAGTTTATGTAGACATGAATGTCTTTTTTTGGATCCTCCATCTGAAGGAAAAGAAGCTGTGCAATAATTGAATTTGCAACATAATCATCAATGGGGGTACCTACGAAAACTATTCTGTCACGCAATAATCTACTGTAAATATCCCAGGCACGCTCTTGTCGGCCTTCTCGTTCATATACATATGGTAAAGGTAAATATGCTCCCATTTCTCTAGTTTTTAATGATTTAAATATATTAAGATTTATCGCTTTCGACATCACTGATATTCTCTTTTGCCTTTGAGGCAACCAGTTCGAGTGTCTTATCATATAAAATATCTTGTCTAAGTCTTTGCAGTTGCTGTCGATTACCGGATAATTCCTTCACATAAGCTGTGGGATCTTTTCTTAGCATCATGGCTTCCTGAGATGCCGCCCTTGCCAAATCCTCATTATTGACTTCGACTTTTTCAATTTCGGCTATTTTAGAGAGAGTTATGGTTAGCTTAATTCGAGCTTCTGCTTGTTTTTTCGCTTCTTTCCAAAGGTCATCTTTCTTGCTTTCAATATCTTCCTGTTTTGTACCTTGCTGGAGAGCTTGCTGGGCACGAGATTGAAAAACTGAGTTAGATTCATCTTCAACTGCCTGTTGAGGAAGGGGAAAATCTGGTAATTCAAGTATCTTCTTTGTGATTTGGCTCCTTTTCGAATTTTGATTGTCTCTTTCTTTCTTAGCCTCTAAATCTGTCAGGATTCGATCCTTAAGTTCTTCCATGTTCTCAACTTTTAAGGATTTAAAAAACTCATCATTTATTTCAGGTGATTTTTTCTCGCGAACCTCATGAACTTCCACCTCATAAGAAACGGTTTTTCCTGCAAGTGGTGGAACTTCAAAGTCATCATCGAAGGATGCTTCAGTTACTTTTTTTTCTCCAACTCCCATGCCTACGAGACATTCAGCAATGGCTTTTACTCCCATGCCTTTTTCTTGCCCAGCTTCCTCCCATGTATTGGTTTGCTTTCCGTACATCGGTTTGTCGGGCAGGATATCAGCAACGGGAGATTCTTCTAAAGTACCTTCATAACTGCACTTAACATAATCACCCGATTGAACCGCTCTGTCAACTTCGTCAAAAGAAGCTCTTTGGTCACGGAGATTCTGAAGTTCCTTTTCGATCTCTTCATCACTGACATCTGTCGCATTAATCGTGACTTCAAAGTTCTCATAATCAGGGAGGTCGAAATCAGGTTCCAAATCAATGGTTACCTCAACTGAGGTTCCAGATTGTGGGTCTAATTCGCCAGCATCGACCTTCAGTATGGAATATACTTTTATGTCTTTGCTGTCTAAAACTGATTGGTAAGCATCAGTTGAAAGCTTCCGCGTTAATTCCTCTTTCAATTCCTTTGAAAATCTCTTACGGATGACACTGGCAGGTGCTTTTCCTTTTCGAAAGCCAGGGATATTTGCTAATTTGCCAAATTCCTTACAAGTTTCATTTTGTTTGGCTTCGATCTCATCGGAGTCAAAGGTTACTGTAGCTACTTTACGGGCAGTGCCTGCGTCTTTGAATTCAAGGTTCACAATGGATAATTATTAAACATAGTATGAATAAATTAAAGTCTTCAGACTATCCTTGGGATAATAAATGGTCAAATAGATACATCACTTCAAGGAATCCAGGGAATTGGACGCGCTTGTTTGATGATTCTATATTTCTCGGGCAGTTCTTTTAGCGATTGGATGATTTGCAGGGGTGAAAATTCCTTGATTTGGACTATGAATTCAGAACTTTCACTATTTTCTCCAATAACACGAAATCTAGATGGAGGCAATTGATCATCGATTTGAGATTGTACCAAACCGGGCTCTGTTTTAATATAGATTTCACTCGCTCGGTAGAAAAAAATCTCATCTGTTTCATGAATGTTTTGCTCGACTAAAATGAACAGCCTTTCAGATCGAAAAGAACCTACACTTTCAATTACCCAACTATGCGTGGGGAAATTTTTAAATTCAGGAGTTACAGTGCTATTTCGTTCGTAATGTATTACAATTCCGTTTGGTATAACATCCCCGACTAATTCAGGGAGTGGGCTGAAAGAATAGGATCCGGCCGCAGTAATGTTTGAATCGTAAGCACCATTTCTAAGAGCAGCTTTTTCATTTTTTTTTTCTATTGCATACTTGAATAACATTGAAGATAGGGTGACTCCAATGACAATTCCAATCCATATGGAAGTACGGCGCTCAGGTTTAGTTAAGGACATTTATGAAGGCTTGAATCTGTTCTGGAATTTAGCTTTAAAAAGTCAATGATTTCAAATACGGCAAAGATTAGGGTCAGATATCAAGAAACTGATAAGATGGGAATAGCATATCACGCTAATTACTTTACATGGCTTGAAGTGGCGAGAATTGAATTACTTGATTATATAAATTTTCCCTATACAGAACTCGAAAAACAGGGCTACTTCCTGCCGGTACTACATTGTTCATGTAGCTTTAAGAAACCAGCCAAGTTTGATGATCGATTAAGCGTTGAGGTTTCTGTTCAGGAATTCAGGCAAGTTCGAATGACTTTGCATTACATCATCCTCAAAGATGATGATTGCTTGGCGGAAGCAAATACAACCCATGCGTTTGTTGATTCAAGTGGATCCGTAACCCGTCCCCCAAAAGATTTTGTTCGCAGGATCAAAACATGAAATTTAATTTAACGGAGTTTTCCTAGATATTACTCAAATCCCTAAGTTCAATCAACCTATCCGCAACCTCATCTGGGGAAAGTCCATCAGTCGGGATGCAGGAATCTGCTTCTAGGTATATCATTTTTCTAGTGGCCAATATACTTTTCATCTCCAAGAGTGGGCTTTCAACATGTAGCAATGGACGAGCTGTGTTCTCGCCAACTCTTTCTATGATTGTCTCTGGCTCAGCCCACAAACATACGACCATCCCCTTTTCTTTGAGCTGATCCATGACTCCATCAATTATTGGGAGACCGCCGCCGCAAGAAATAATACAGTTTTTGGATGGATGACCTGAATTAACAAAATCTTTTTCAAGTTGCCGGAATTTATCCTCTCCTTCAGTTGAAAAGATTTCTGAAATAGTTTTTCCGGTATCATCCTCTATCGCATTATCGGAATCAATGAAATCCATGCCTAATTTATTTGAGAGTAATTTACCAACTGTTGATTTTCCAGTGCCCATCATTCCTATCAAATAAAGATTAGGCAGGTTCATTTTAAATAGATTTGTTTACGAAAGTGAAAAAACAAAGATTCATAAGTTCTTGCGAACGAAATCCATTCCGTGAATAATTACAAGATGAATATTGATTCTAGTGAGGTTACAGTTCGTGGGGTTATGCCCACATCTAACGGTTGTGCCATTTTCCTTGGAAACGATCAGAAAGCATTTGTCATTTATGTTGATCCAGCGATTGGCAATGCGATTAACATGACGATCAATCAAGTTAAAAAAGAAAGGCCCCTTACTCATGATTTAATAGGATTGATCCTGAAGGGGCTTGAGGCCTCGATTGAGCGGATTTTAATAAATGATGTGGATGAAGGCACTTTTTTTGCGAGAATTATTTTACGAATGGAGAATGAGCTTGGGAAGAAAATCATTGAGCTTGATGCTCGGCCAAGCGATTCAATCGTATTAGCACTTCAAATGAAAAAACCTATTTTTGTTGCGAACAAAGTTATCGAAAATGTCGAGGATATGTCGGAAATCTTGGAGCGTATTCTGAAAAAACAAGATTAGTGTTTTAATCTTCTACTGTTATGAATTTCAGCGGCAAAAAAAAATTGCCGATTAGAGATAGGGGTGACCTTGGAATAGAGGCACATAATCCTTGTGCAACGGCACTGGCTCCGATGCAGGATGTTACCGGGCTTGCGTTTATGCGAGTGATTGCCAAAAGAGGTGCTCCTGATCTTTTCTTTACCGAATTCTTTAGAGTTCATGGACACTCAAGGTTAGACCCTGAAATACTCCGTTCAATTACTGAGAATCCTACCGATCGACCAGTTTTCGCCCAACTTATAGGAGAAAGTTTAGAGGATTTAAAGAGAACCATCGACGAAATACTTGAATTTCCCATAGCTGGTATCGACTTAAATTTAGGCTGTCCAGCCCCAAGAGTATACAAAAAGAATGTCGGTGGTGGATTGTTGAGGGATCCTGATAGAATTGACGAAATTTTGTCTGTCCTAAGAAAGTCTACATTTGGAAATTTGTCTGTTAAAATGAGATTTGGATTTCAGGATGACCAGCATTTTCAGGATATTTTGCACATCCTAATCTCCCATCAGATTGATTTGTTGAGTCTGCATGCAAGAACCGTTCGGGGTGGCTACAAATCTGATCCAGAGTATGGTTATGTTTCAGAAGCTGCTGTTCAATTAAATGAAACTTGTCCGGTATTTTTAAATGGTAATGTCTCTTCTGCCAGAGATGGAATTGAACTCAATTCATTTCATGGATCAAGGGGAGTCATGATTGGTAGGGCTGCGATTGCGAATCCTTGGATTTTTAGACAGATTAAAGAATTGAGAGATGGTCAAAAGGCTTTTGAGCCAAAGCTTGGTGATTTATTTGGATACCTTGTAGAACTGTATGAGGAATTGGCACGGCCTTCTATGCACGAAGAAAAGCGAGTATCTAGAATGAAAAAATTTCTTAATTACATTGGAATGTCGCTGGAGGGGAAGGGGTCTTTTCTTGATGAAATGAGGAGATCAACTTCTAAAAAAGAACTTTTTTCTACCTTTTCAAAGCACCTTACTACCGATGGGCAATCATGTATGCCGATACCTTACAGTTCGCCTAGCAGGAGGCAATCAGCATTTGCTCTGAAATCATGACTCCATTAAATTTGTTAAGAGGACACTTGGAAAGTTTTATGAGAAATTGGCTTCCAGGTTTTTTTGCAACAGGAGCTAGTTTTCTCCTTTTATGGTGGGCCCAACCTCCAAATCATTTTCCTGAAGCGGCTTACTTTTTTTTAATACCCTGTTTGCTATGGCTTTATTCGCAACCGGATAAAGGCAAAATTCTTCTGACAGTCTTTGTCTGTGCGTTCCTATATTCCGTTGGGCTGGTTGGTTGGATTCGTCATGTTTCATTAAGTGGTATGCTTTTAGCATCTATCGTTATTGGAGGTTACTATTTACCCTGGTTCTATTTGACAAGCCGATGGATTAGGGCTGCCAGTCATGGATCATTGGCAATCCGCCTTTCTTGCTTACTTGGGCTTTCTTCGTTGTGGGTTTTAGTTGAATGGATGAGGAGCAGTTTTACCTTGGGCTTTCCTTGGTGCCCGCTTTCCGTTTCTCAATGGGAAAGACCTGCAATCCTTCAATTAGTTCCTTTTGCAGGCGGTTGGATAGTGTCATTTTTTCTAGTTTTCTTTAACCTATCTCTTGCGTCTTATCTTCACCATTTGCTGGTTCGCCGACACTCCGCCAAAAGCAAGGGTGCCTTTACTTCAATGTGTCCGGAGTTTTACCTTTGTATGTTTTTTTTCCTTGGTATGCTTAGTCCGATTCTTTTCAAGAACACATATTCGAACGGAAGCGACAAGGTTTCGATTCGAGTTGGTATTTGCCAGCCGTATCTTCTTGAAAAATGGTCCCCTGAAAACATCAAAAAAAATAAACAAACCCTTATCGAACAGACAAAACTCCTTGGCTCATTGTCTCCCGATTTAATCGTTTGGCCGGAAGCCTCCACTCCCTATGCGGTCAATTTGGACCGTCAATGGGTTGAGGATTTAAGCAAAGAAGTTTCAGCTCCCATTTTAGCTGGTGCAATAGTGAAGGAACCCGAAGCAAGTTACAATTGTGTTGTAAAAATAAATCCCGATACAGGACTGGACTCAAAGAGATATTCTAAACAAATCCTCGTACCATTTGGAGAATTTATACCTTTTCCCTTTAACTACATTCCAGGCATTAAGCGTTTGGTGGGTCCTGTGGGAGAGTTCTCTTCAGGTAAAAGTTTGAAATCCTTCACATTTCAAAACGACAAAAATGAAACCTTATCAATTATTCCAATTATTTGTTACGAGGATATTTTCCCGGATTTATTTAAAGATCTTCCGTCGTCTTCTCACACAATGTTATTTGTTACCACTAATGACGCATGGTTTGGTGAAGAGGGTTGCGCTGAACAGCATGCGGCTCATTCAGTTATGAGAGCTCTTGAATGCGGTATGCCTGTTTTGAGATGCGGGAATGCCGGCTGGTCGGGCTGGATAACTCCAAAGGGTTCAATTCGAACTGTTTTGCTTGATGAGGACAAAAGTGTTTATTTCAGGGGTGCTTCTGTTTTGAACTTGGAGGTTGATCCTCTAGTCTCTACATTTTACAAAAAAAACGGGAATTATTTTGTAGCATTGTGTTTCGTTTTTGTCATATTGAGCTCTTTTACTTTGAGAAAATATTTTCAAGATATTGCAAAATAACAAAACTTCTTTCTAAAAGATTATGACTCAAATCAACTACGATTTTTTAATTCACCAAATTAGGCGCGACTTGCCCACCCTTCCTACGATTGTTAATGAATTGACTAATATTCTTGAGGATCAAAATGCTGCAACAACCATGGTTGAGGACATCGTCACGGCCGACCAGGCTATGTCAGCCAAAATTCTTCGCGTCGCTAATACTACTTTCTTTAGGGGGGCTGGTGATCGAGTCAAAGATGTAAATCAAGCGATTGGTAATGTTGGATTCGATAAAGTAAAGGATGTTGTTTTGAATAATTCAGTGTTTAAACTTTTTAAAGATAAGGATGAGGAACAGTTTAGCTTAACTGGCCTTTGGAAACACAGTCTTGGAGTAGGTTCAATTTCTCGGGAAATTGCAAAATTCCTAGGCAAGCCCTGGCACGAAACAGCATACACATGCGGTTTGGTTCATGATATTGGAAAAGTGGCTAGATATAAGTTAGACGAGTTGGATAATACAGAGTTTTTCCTTAAGGATTCAAAGCTTGCTGTTAAAAAATCAATCAGCTTCTTCAATGCAGAATTAGTTAACCAAAGTGCAAGGCATGATTATTTGGGTTATTTACTTTGTAAAAATTGGGGTTTGTCCTCCTGGGTTGAGAGTGTTGTCATGTGGCACCACGAACACAATTTGGAAAAGAGACAGGGGGTTCCATCTGCAGAATGTCACTCATTGGTTGACATTGTAATCGTTGCGAATTGGTTGGCACATCATAACAAGTTTGGGTTCAGTGGTCATGAAACAGTGGATGTACCTTCAGAGGCACTGTTGAGCCGTCTCAACATTAACCAAAATCATTTAAACCTTTTACAGGAGCAAGTCTCTTCTACTTTAGAAGAAACCAAAGAGTTCTGTGACTTGTTGGACTCGTGAATTAGAGTTTGTTTAAAACAGCACTATTTTATGCTGTTTTTTAAATTACCTTGCCATTTGTCCTAATTTCTTCATTTCAAGGTATTTCACCACATTTCATACAAATTAAATACAGATACAAATGGCTACAAAAATTGGTATTAATGGATTCGGGCGTATTGGACGCTTAGTTTTTCGCGCACTTGTGGATCAAGGATTGCTTGGTGACGAGTTTGAAGTCGTCGCTATCAACGACTTGGTCCCGTCAGATAACTTGGCTTATCTGCTTAAATACGACTCCACTCAGGGTCGTTTCTCAGGTACTGTAGAAGCTCCAAGTACGGACAGTTTAGTTGTGAACGGTCATACCATTAAGTGCCTCGCTGTAAGAGAAGGACCTTCAGCACTGCCATGGGGTGAGTTAGGTGTTGATGTAGTTATCGAATCAACGGGACTTTTTGTTCAGAAAGAAGCTGCAGAAGGACACTTGCAGGCTGGAGCTAAGAAAGTGATCATCTCCGCTCCGGCAAAGGGTGATGTGAAGACAATTGTTCTAGGAGTAAATGATGATGCACTGACTTCAGAAGATCACGTCGTTTCAAATGCATCCTGCACCACAAACTGTCTTGCACCCATGGTCAAGGTAGTCTTGGAAAATTTTGGTATCGCAGAAGGATTGATGACCACAGTGCATAGTTACACCGCCACGCAAAAGCCTGTCGACGCACCATCCGTTAAGGATTGGAAAGGTGGGAGAGGGGCTGCCATAAACATAATTCCATCAACCACTGGAGCGGCAAAGGCTGTTGGTCTTGTTCTTCCAGAAGTTCAGGGAAAACTTACTGGAATGGCTTTTCGGGTTCCAACGCCTACAGTTTCTGTTGTAGACTTAACAGTAAAGACTGAAAAATCTACTTCCTACGAAGAAATTTGTCAGAAAATGCAAGAGGCAGCAGGTGGTTCATTGAACGGCATTTTGGAGTATACGGAAGATGAAGTTGTAAGTGCTGATTTTATTCACTGTCCAGCTTCCTCAATTTTTGATGCTGGATCTGGAATGGGACTAAGTGATACTTTTTTTAAATTGGTTTCTTGGTACGATAACGAATGGGGCTACAGTAACCGCTGCGTTGATCTTTTGAAAAAAGTTTCCTCTCACTTATAACTTAAATTTAAAAGTTTAAGGAGTAGATCCTTACATAGCCCTCTCATGCTAAGCGTTAAGACAATTGAAGACCTGTCCGTTCATGGTCAAAGAGTGTTCGTGCGGGTTGACTTTAATGTGCCACTGGATTCCGACGGTTCAGTTACAGACGAGTCCAGGATAAATGCTGCTTTGCCGACTATTAAAAAGCTGCAAGAAGGTGGGGCAAAAGTAATCTTGGCAAGTCATCTGGGTCGGCCAAAGGGTATTCGGCAAGAGTCCATGAGTTTGGCCCCAGTTGCACCAGTTTTAGCGAGTAAACTTGGTTGCCCTGTTTTGTTTTTAAATGACTGTATTGGTGAGGAAATTGAGAATGCAGTGAATTCTTTGGCAGACGGACAAGTAGCTCTTTTGGAAAACTTAAGATTTCACAAGGGGGAGACAGAAAACGATCCAAGCTTTTCTTTAGAGCTGGCAAAATTATGTGATGTTTTTGTTAACGATGCTTTTGGAACTGCACATCGTGCCCATGCTTCGACTTTTGGGGTTGCCAAGTTGCTTAATCAGAAAGTCTCGGGTTATTTGATTGCGAAAGAATTAGAATTTCTCGGAAGTAAAACTTCTTCACCGGAAAGACCCTTCGTTGTAATACTCGGAGGGGCTAAGGTTAGTGACAAAATAACTGTAATCGATAAATTATTAGATAAAGCGGATGTCATTATCATTGGAGGCGCAATGGCTTACACTTTTGCCCTAGCCAATGGTATGGGTGTCGGTGATAGTTTGTGTGAGCCAGACAAGATTGATTTAGCAAAAGATGCACTCGCTAAAGCTGAGCATAAAGGAGTTAAGTTTCTTTTACCTTTGGACACTCTTATTACGGATAATTTGGATTTTGGCTCTAAAAAGCTTGGGAATTCAAGAGTTGTAGAGGGAGACATCCCTATTGGTTGGGAAGGTGTGGATATTGGTCCAAAGACGATTGAAGTTTTTCAAAATACGGTTAACGAGGCTAAAACTATCCTTTGGAATGGCCCTATGGGAGTTTTTGAAATCCCTGATTCGAGTAAAGGCACTTTCGCAATGGCAGAAGCGGTCGCTAAAAGTTCTTCTCTTTCAATCATTGGAGGTGGAGACAGTGTAAAAGCCATTAATCAAAGCGGTTTTTCCTCTGATGTTACATTTATGAGTACCGGTGGCGGAGCATCATTGGAGTTCCTTGAGGGTAAAGAACTGCCTGGCGTTTCAGTTCTCGATCAAAATTAAAATCATTACAAGTTTTCTCATGTCTAGAAAAAATTTAATTGCAGGTAACTGGAAGATGAATACGACAGCCTCGGAATCTGTCGATTTGATTAATGAAATAAATTCCATTGTAGGTCAGCAGACGCACACACAGGTTTGTATTTGCCCACCTTTTACTTCTCTGCAGAAAGCTTCAGGCTTAGTTGAGCAATCCGCTGTTAGCTTGGGTGCACAAAATATGTCCGCTGAACCTTCTGGTGCCTTTACGGGTGAGATTTCGGCATCTATGCTACGCGACCTGTATGTTTCCTATGTTATACTTGGGCACAGTGAAAGGCGTCAGTATTTCGGTGAAACAAACCAAACCATTAATAAAAAAGTTCTGGCTGCCACCCAAAATAATCTCAAGCCTATTTACTGCATAGGTGAAACACTTGAAGAAAGGGAATCAGGAAAGACACTCGATGTAGTCAGAAGCCAAGTTCGTGAAGGCCTTGAGAGCTATCCGGTCAGTGAAATCGATAACCTTGTCATGGCTTATGAACCGGTTTGGGCTATTGGTACTGGGAAGACAGCAACTGATGAGATGGCTCAAGAAGTTCATGCTTTTACCCGGACGCTCTTATCTGAACTATTTGGAGATGCACCTGCTTCCAGCGTCAGAATTCTTTATGGTGGGTCTATGAAACCTGAGAACGCAAAGGGATTACTTTCTCAAACCGATGTAGACGGTGGATTAATTGGTGGTGCTTCTTTGAGTGCAAAATCATTTTGTTCTATTGTAGAAGCTTCGATCAATTCCTGATTTCACCCTAATTTTGAGCAAACTCAAGTTTGCTAACTATCTGCTCTGAATATATTCCAGAATCAAGGAGGTATGCAATTTAGGTTTAACTTTCAAAAAAGTTTTTAACACCAAGCCGTTTTCTCCAATCAGAAAACTTGTTCTGTGAATGCCATCAAACGTGCGACCCATAAACTTTTTTTCTCCCCATACTCCAAAAGACTTTGCCAAAGCGTGGTCCTGATCCATCAGTAGTGGAAAGGATAGGGTGTATTTTTCCTTAAATTTCTGGTGTGATTTGAAAGAACCTCCTGATACTCCGAGGACGATTATATTTTTTTTGGAAAATTCATTCATTTCATCTTTAATACCACAAGCTTGAATAATACAACCTGGGGTATTATCTCTGGGGTAAAAATACAGGAGATATTTTTTGCCCATTAAATCTGCTGATGAAAAGGTTTTTCCTTTTTCATCTGTGGTTTTGAAATATGGTACAGTTTCGCCCTCTGCGATGGGATTGTATTTCATTAAGGGTACTTAACAAATGTCATCGTTTTCCCCACATGCTCAATAAGTGTAATATTGAGGTCTTCAGAAATGATTTGTATGGTACTATCTCTCTGCTGTTTTGAACCTTGATGGGAAAACTTAATCATACCGTCCCGGTTAATTATTAATTTGGCTTCCTCTGCAAAGTTTTGTGAAAAGCCGTTTTTGCCAATTTTCAAATCAACGGTGCGGACTTTCGCTACCGCTTTTAGTTTTCTGCGTTCTCTTCCGCTTATCGACATTGGATTAAGGCAATCATTGTTTAAGCTTGGAGAAGAACTTCATAGCTTGCTCACTGTCTTGAGTAGCTTGTGTATTCTCCTTTTTGTAGAGAATCTTACCAGTTCTTGAAATCATGAATGTCCATCTTTTTGTTGTGACACCTCGCTCTAATGTAAAGCGTTCCCCTGAAACAAACTTTTGGATATTACCGCCTTTAGCTGTAGGAACGCCGAATGCTTTAGCTACGGTGCCCTTATAATCAGATAATAAGGTGAAATTTAGCTCTTCGGATTCCTTGAAAAGTTTAAGGTTTTCCTTTTTGTCGCCGCTTATACCAATTACCTCAAAATTAATATCCTTCCAGTTTTTATATTCTTCCTTATATGAACATGCTTGCTTCGTGCAACCACCGGTCATTGCTGCGGGATAAAAAAATATTAGCAGGTTCTTTTTATTAATAAATTCACTGGAATTCCACATTTTCCCATTTGCATCAGGCAGGGTGATTGAAGGTGCTATTGAACCTACTTCAGCGGCAATTCCAAATAAGGTAGAGAAAAGTAAAATAAGTGCATTAACTATGGTTTTTTTCTTCATAATGAAATCGAAACTTGGGGTCTGTTCACAGTACAGGAAATAATTTTTTTACCAAGGTATTTCGTTTCCATCTTCACCCAAAAATATTCCGTTTGAATTTTTAGGAAGTTGATTAATCTGTGCCAAAAGAAGTTTTACGGATTCCTCTACTTCGTATTTAGCATCAGAACCACCCATATCCGTCCTAACCCATCCGGGACTTACTGAAATCACCTTAATCCCATGCTCGGCAAGATCAATGGATGCTTGTTTGGTGAGCATGTTTAAGGATGCCTTCGAGCATTGATAAGCAATGGCACCTCCGAGTTGTGTTTCTCCGCGCAAATGAATCGAGCCTAACCGTGAGGACAGATTGATGATGAGGGAGTTGTTATTTCCATTCATGACCTTGATTGCCCCTCGTAACACACGAAAAGCACCAATGACATTGGTTTCATAAATATCCCGAAATGATTCTGCGTCTACTTCATGAATCGAGCTCCAGTCTATTATTCCTGCGTTATTGAAAATCCAGTCGATTTTTAAGTTATAACTTCTAACTTTTGAAAATAGAGTACTTACCGATTCGCACGAGTTCACATCCAATGTTTCGAGAATCAAGTTTTGAGAATTTGGCAAGTTAGAAAACAACTCATTTTTTAATGTAGACCGCATTGTTGCAATTACTGTATGACCCAGGGAAAGGCATTGCTTTGTGAGTTCAAACCCTATACCCCGATTGGCGCCTGTAATAAGAACAAATTTCATTCGTGATGAGTACCTGAATTTTTCCTTCAACTCAAGTCATTCACTATTTTCGCTTTATTCCATCGCACATTTAAGATTTCATGTCCCCACAATGAGATTTCGAAAATTAGGGAACTCTAATCTTCTACTAAGTGAAATAGGGCTGGGGACATGGGCTATTGGCGGAGGTGACTGGGGTATGGGTTGGGGTGATCAATCCGAGAGAGATTCACGGGCGGCAATGTTGGAAGCTTTAGAGGTTGGAGTAAATTGGATTGACACTGCACATGCGTATGGATTTGGCGTAGCTGAAGAAGCAGTCGGGAGAGTTTTGGCAGAGTGGAAGGATGAAATCATTGTTGCTACTAAATGCGGCGTTTTGCCTCAGGGTAATAACGCTCCAAGAAGATTCATCTCTCCCGCCACTATCAAAGAAGAGATTGAGGCCTCTTTGAGAAGACTACGAGTAGAGTCGATCGACTTGTATCAAATCCATTGGCCTTATCCGCTTGAAAATCTTGAAGACTCATGGAGTACCATGATTAAATTGAAGGAAGAGGGTAAGGCAAAGAATATTGGAGTATGTAATTGTATGATTAAAGAACTTGAAGTTCTAAATGATCACGCTTCTTTGGCATCAAATCAACCAATGTATAGCATGCTGGAAAGGAGTATTGAGAACGAAGTTATATCTTGGTGTGAAGAAAATTCAGTTGGGATACTTGCCTACAGTCCCATGCAGTCTGGTCTTCTAACTGGGAAGGTTTCAAGAGAGTGGTTGAGTTCTCTTCCGCCTAATGACTGGAGGAAGCACAAGGTTGATCATCCGGTGGTTAGTCCATTGCATACTGATAACGGGATGACTTCGTTTTTGGAATTGCAAACTTCTCTTCAGGATATTGCTGGTCAGTCTGGACGAAGCCTGGGGGAACTTGCCGTTGCATGGGTCTTGGGTGGCAGAGGAATTACTTCTGCCATCGTGGGGGCCAGAAAAGCTGGTCAAATTTCACAAATCGTAAATGCTTCCATCAACCCCATTCTCGACAATGAGCTTGCAGATATTGAGCAGGCATTAAGTATATACAAAAGTAAAATCTAATGTCAGAAAGCAAATCAAAGGAAACGCCTAAAGAAGAGCCTGTAAGCGAAAACACTCATAAGTCGCATGCAAAAAAAGCTACTCCAAGGTACGCAAAAGTTAAGTCACCAGCAAGATCTTCCACACGGGGTGCTGATCAAATTAATTCGAGAGTTAAAGCCAGGGTCCCTTATCCAGTAGAGCCCACTACATCATATATCTCTGGTTTAAAAGGTAAGCGTCCTATTGTTGGCTTAACTGCTTATGATGCTATTCTCGGAAGTGCTGTTTCTAATGCGGATGTAGACTTTATTCTGGTTGGTGATTCACTTGGAACTACACTGCTCGGACATGAAACAACAATTGGAGTTACCATGGACGACATGGTCAGACACACCTCGGCTGTAAGAAGGATTCAACCGAAATGCCTTTTAGTGGCTGATCTACCTTTTGGCGAAGCCAGCCTCTCTTTTGACAGGCTTCTCGAATCCTCACGTCGATTGATGCAAGATGGAGGTGCGGACGCCATAAAGATTGAAGGCGGAAGAGATGTTGCTGATGACATAGAGAAATTGGTCGCAACAGGAATTCCCGTGCTTGGGCACATTGGCCTTTTACCTCAGACAGTAAAAGCCATTGGTGGATATCGTAAATTTGGAGGCAGTAAGCAAGAAGCAGAAAGTATTTATACAGATGCGATCTCGCTTGAAGAAGCCGGATGTTTTGCAATTGTAGCAGAAATGCTTGAAGATACTGTAGCTACCGAATTGGCCCGCCAGATCATGCCTCCCTTAATTGGAATAGGGAGCGGATCTAATTGCGATGGACAAATTCTTGTCACAACGGATTTATTGGGTTGGTCTAACGGTGGGGTTCCTAAATTCGTTCGTCCATATGTTAATTTGAATAAAGTGGTGGCTGATGGCCTCCGTCGTTATGTGCAGGATGTTCGTACTTCTAAGATTGAAGGTAAGTAAGTGAATTTCTGTGTAGTGGGAGCAGGCGCATGGGGCACTGCCGTCGCAGTTCACCTTGCCAACAATGGACACTCAACTACCTTGGTGCCGCGTCGTTATGAGCATGCGTTAAAGCTTTCTTCTTCTCGCCGAAATAATGATTACTTGGAAGGGGTTGATTTCCCCTTGGATTTACAGATCGGGTGCAGCCTGAAGCCTGCATTGATGGAATGTGATTTTGTTTTCTTCGCATGCCCTTCGCATGCCTTGCGGAGCACCTGCAGGGCCGTAGCCAAGTATAGGCAATCATCATGGAAATTGCTCGGATCAATTGCCTTATGCAAGGGACTTGACCCTCAGAGTAACCTTTTTGCTCATGAGGTCATGCGAGAGGAACTGGGACAAGCTGTGTCTGTTGGTTATCTGACTGGGCCAAGCCACGCTCATGACATCGCTGTCGGCATGCCAGCCGCAATGTCATTGGCGAATGATGGGACTGAAGTTCAAACCGAATCACTAAGAGATGCTCTGAGCTCAGCAAGACTAAGAATTTACAGCACAAATGATTTGTTAGGAGTCGCTTTGGGTAGTTGCTTGAAAAATGTCTATGCTATTGCAACAGGTATATCGGACGGATTGAAATTTGGTGATAATGCAAGAGCCGCTTTACTCACGCGTAGTATGAGCGAAATGATTTCACTTGGAACCGAATTAGGGGGAAGACAAGAGACCTTTTTTGGACTTAGTGGTTTTGGGGACCTTATTGGAACATGCATGGGTGCCTGGAGCCGTAACCGTAACTTCGGTTTGAGAATAGCTAAAGGTGAATCACCAGAGGGTGCGAGTGAGATTGGTAGTGGTGTTGTGGAAGGATACTGGGCAACACGATGCTTTTATGATAAATGTGTAGGTATGAAGTCCGAGATGCCAATACTGAAGGAAATTTACAAAATTCTCTATGAAGGGAAAAAGCCTGCAGATGCTCTGGAGGATTTAATGAGTCGTCAATTAAAGGCGGAATCGATGCAGTATTAACCAATTGCCTAAAGTATTTAATTTCAATAAGAGAGTCGGGTGAATTCTGCTGAAAGACCTGTTTTAAAAACACCGGGAGAAAAGAGGGAAATCCTTCTTCACTCTTGTTGTGCACCATGTGAGGGTGAAGTTTTGGAGACTTTACTTCTTTCAGAAATTAAGCCGACTGTGTTTTTTTATAATCCTAATATACACCCCAAAAAGGAATATGAAATCCGCAAGAATGAAGATAAGAAGTTTTGCGAGAAGATAGGGGTTAAGTATGTTGATGCTGATTATGATCCCATGAGTTGGTTTAAACGAATAAAAGGATTAGAGTGGGAGCCAGAAAGAGGAGCCCGATGCACCGCATGCTTTGACTTTAGGTTTGAAAGGACCGCATTGTACGCACATGAAAATGGATTCGAGGTGTTTTCAAGCAGTCTTGGGATATCAAGATGGAAGAATATGGATCAAATAAATGGTTGCGGTGAAAGAGCCGCATCGAGGTATGAAAATTTGATCTATTGGACCTATAATTGGCGTAAGTTTGGTGGTTCTCAAAGAATGATTGAGATTTCCAAGGAAGAAGGCTTTTATCAGCAGGAGTACTGCGGTTGTGTTTATTCACTAAGAGACACAAATAAGTGGAGGATGTCTCAAGGTAGGAAGAAAGTTAAAATTGGGGAAAAATATTATGGTGATAATGATTAGTTCTAGAGCACTTTTACCTCTTATGTTATGAGTATTGTTTGGAGGGAATTATGTGATGAGGCAAAAGTAATTGCTGCAAAGGAAAGAATTCTATCTAAGGTCTTAACTGAATGTGTCTTGGAAAGAGATTCATTTGCAGATGCTTTGAGTTGGAGGCTTTCAAATCGCCTGGCTAAAGGTTCAGTACCTGCAAACGACGTGAGAGAACTCCTTTTGGTAAGCTTCATAAGTTCAGATTCAATACTGATGCAAATTGAAGCAGACTTGCAAGCAGTGAAGGAAAGAGATCCAGCATGCGATAATTTTATTAATCCATTCCTTTACTTTAAGGGTTTCCAGGCCCTGTGTGCATACAGGGTATCTCATCATCTGTGGTCGGTAGGCAGGCAGGAAATTGCTCTTTATTTACAAAGTTTGATATCAATTGTTTATTCGGTGGATATTCATCCCGCTGCCAAGATTGGCAAGGGTATCCTTCTTGACCATGCAACTGGTTTTGTTGCCGGGGAAACAACAGTTATTGAGAATGATGTTTCTATACTTCACGAAGTCACTCTTGGTGGCACCGGCAAGGAAAGAGGCGACCGCCACCCAAAGATTCGTTCTGGTGTCCTTATTGGTGCAGGTGCTAAAATTCTTGGAAATGTTGAGATAGGCGAAGGTGCTAGAGTCGGTGCTAGCAGTGTTGTCCTCACTGATGTACCCCCCAATGTTTCTGTTGCTGGTGTGCCTTCCCGGATAGTAGGTGAATTTGCCGATGAGATTTCTCCCTCCCTCGACATGAATCATACCATGAACAGTCTCAGGGAGTATGAGTCAGGTGGTGGAATATAAGTCTGATGTGGTTACGCTGAGGGTTGACCAGGTGAACACCATTATCTAGATTGTACGATTATGTCTATCACGGACCAAGATCTTAAAGATTTAAACTCCCAAGGTTCCCATATTGAATCCGAAGAGAATATTCTGGTTGCCCAGAAGAAAGGTAATTCATCCAAAAAGGTTGAAGACTTGGAAGTTAAGGATGCACAGCTTATTTTTCAGACAATATGGCATGAGCTTGAACAGGAAATGGGGGCGGAAAACCTCAGATTTCCAGCTGAGATTTTTTGGCTTAATGGTGCACCGGGTGCAGGTAAGGGAACACAAACTGCATTTATTATGGAGTTTAGGGATTTGACCGAAAAGCCAATTATTGTCAGTGAGTTACTTAAGTCACCAGAAGCTAGAAAGAAAATAGACGCTGGCATGCTGGCAGGCGACCGAGAGGTAACTAAACTTGTTCTTGGTGCACTTTTAAACCCAGAATACGAGAGTGGTGCAATTGTTGATGGTTACCCGCGAACTAAAACACAGGTAGAATGTTTGAAGTTATTTCATAATAGACTCAGCGAGCTTAGAGGTAAATATCTTGGCACACTGCAGGAGACCCAGTTTCCAAAGCCTCGTTTTCACATTATTATGCTATTTATTGATGAAGAAGAGAGTGTTCGGCGACAACTCCTCAGGGGTCAAAGATCTATAGCTCATAATGCCGAGGTCGAAGCTTCAGGTGTAGGTGATAAGTGGGAAGTAAGAAAAACCGACTTGGATGATGAAGCTGCTCATCGTCGTTATAAGACTTTTAAAGAGTCTACTTATGACTCCTTGACGACTTTGCGTGAATTGTTTCATTACCATTTTATTAATGCTCACGGCACTGTTATTGAGGTGCAGCAAAGAATTATTCAAGAGTTGAAGTATCAAAGCTCATTAGAGTTAGATGAATCCACTTACGATCGTATTTCTTCAATTCCACTTGCTGACAAGCTTTCTCTGCATGCTCGCCAATTGCTGGTTCATCGACTTGATTCTTATGAGAAATTCCATTCTGAACTTTTCGAACGGGTCGTACGCCTGATTAAATCTAAGTTTGTTCCAATTGTGGAGAAACATTCAATTTCTGGACTGGCATACATTAATTCTGAGGATTCTGTTTTTGATGATCCGCTTGCCATTGCAATTCTAATCGATGTTTTTACAGAAAGAGGTTTTACTGCAGTAGTAGATATAAGGAGGATGGAGGTTCCTTCCCGTATCGACCCTAAAAGTTATGAAATTATCAATCGTGTGAAAAAAGTATATCGCGTAAGAATCAACTTTTCAGGTTCTAAAATAAGAAGAGGATGAAAATGATTTTAAATTTCACTAAACACAACTTATAATGGATTCAAGATACACAAAATTGGCAAAAAATCTTGTAAGTCATTCTACGAATTTACAATCCGGTGAGAATGTACTCATACATGCTTTTGATGTCCCTACCTCAATGACACTGGCCTTAATTAGGGCCGTGCGGGAACGCAATGCTGTTCCATTTGTTCAATTGCAAAATGCCCGGCTTGATCGTGAATGCATTCTTCATGGAACAGAGAAACAATTCGAGGCATCATCTCTTTGGGAGCTTGAGCGTATGAAGAAAATGGACGCTTACATCGCCTTAAGAGGGGCTGAGAATGTATTTGAGAATTCAGACCTACCATCTTCTGACATGAAACGAGCAATGAAGATATTAAAGCCCGTACTCGACTGGAGGGTTAAAAAAACGAAATGGTGCGTCTTACGTTGGCCTACGCCTTCTATGGCCCAGCAAGCCAAGAAAAGTACAGAGGCTTTTGAGAATTTCTATTTTGATGCTTGTTGCATGGATTATGCAAAAATGAATGACGGCATGAAGGCTCTCGAACATAGAATGAAGAACACAGATCAGGTTTGGATTAAGGGTCCCGCTACCGATTTAAAATTTTCTATCAAAGGAATTGGTGCGGTTGCATGTGGTGGAGTTCATAATATTCCGGATGGTGAAGTCTTTTCTTGTCCAGTGAAAGATAGTGTCGAGGGGATTGTTTCTTTCAATGCAGACACTATATACCAAGGCACGGCATTCTCTGATATCTGCCTTAAATTTGAGAAAGGTAAAATAGTTGAATCCACATCCTCATCGAATGAAAATGTGTTAAATGAAATCCTAGATTCTGATGCTGGGGCAAGATTTGTAGGTGAATTTGCAATTGCATTTAATCCCATGATCCGTGAACCCATGTTGGACATTCTTTTCGATGAGAAAATTTCAGGGTCATTTCATTTTACTCCGGGACAAGCTTACGAAGAAGCAAATAATGGGAATGAGTCCCAAGTTCACTGGGACATGGTATCCATTCAGCGGGAAGACTGGGGTGGGGGAGAGATTTGGTTCGATGGTGAACTAATAAGAAAAGACGGAGTTTTCATTCCAACAGATCTTACAAAATTGAATCCTGAATATTTGCTCTCAAGCTGATAATTATTGTCCTCCTCCTCAAGATCTTTGGACTTAACAGAATTTATAGCTACAATCCCCAAAACTGAGACGCACTTGCATATTGAGGGTGCGTTACCTTGGGATTTTTTAGTTAAAAAAAACCCAACTAAGTTCAGTGTACAGCCTGAATTCCGGAAACCTTCATTTAGGTATAAGGATTTTTCTCAATTTGAGTCCATTCTTATTGAACATGCACTGGAGATATTTAAGACAGCTCAGGATTATCATGATGTAGCAAGGTCGATATTTAGAGACGCAATTCTTAACAATGTCCGTTATCTAGAGACCAGCTTTCATGCAGGCATGATTGAGTTTCTTCGTTTGCCAGGCCAGGAAATTCTTGATGCGATCTTGTCAGCTGTGCCAGATGGACTAGAGGTTCGCGTATTTTTGGGAATCAGTCGGAATGCATACACGGATTACCTTGCTCCAAAACTTGAAGAAGCTGTCACCTCATGGAAGGGCTTATCGGGAATTGACCTTCATGGTCCAGAAGATCTACCGATCGAAGGGTGGACAGTTCCTCTTTGGCGAAAAGCGAAGTCAAATGGTATGATCCTGAAAGCACACGCTGGGGAATTTGGTCCTCCAAGTAATATCGAATTTGCAATCAGAGAACTTGGTGTAAGGAGGATTCAGCATGGTGTTAGGTGTAGCGAGTCCGATAGGTTGATTCGCATGCTGAAAGAATACGACATCTGTTTGGACATGTGTCCAATCAGTAATTATAAACTTAATGTCGTAAGCGACTGGATCAAGCATCCCCTCAAGCAGTTTCTTTCTGAAGGAATTTGCTGCACTATAAGCACGGATGATCCACTCTCATTCAATAATAGCCTGAAAGATGAGTATATGGCTTGTATTGAAAAGATGGAGATGGACTGGACTGACCTTTTAATTTTGGCTGAGAATGGTTTCAGAGTTGCTGACCTTGATGCAATCCGAAAGAAAGAATCAATTGTGGAAATCAATAGTTTAAGAGCAAAACTTAAAAATGAGTTCAATTGAAGATGATTTCACGGTACCATCGGGTTCTCCTGAAAGAGCTGATAAAGTAATTGCGGCAAATTTTCCTGAAACAAGTAGGTCACTGATTAAACAATGCATAATTGACGGATCAATAACCATGTCGGACGGAAGAAGGATAGATCCAAAGACCAAGCTCTTTCCAGGAGAAACTTTACTTTTAAATATTACTCGACCTATATCGAAATCACATGATCCTTTTGATATTAAATTAGATATATTATATGAAGATGGTGATTTAATTGTCGTGAACAAATTTTCGGGAATGGTGGTGCATCCAGGGGACGGGACTGACAATAAGACATTGGTTCATGCATTACTTCATCACTTGAATGGAGAATACTGTCCTGTGGGATCTCCAGACAGACCAGGGATTGTTCATAGACTGGATAAGGAAACTACAGGAGTTATGGTTGTTGCGAAAAATGAAGGTTCACACCATGGTCTAGCTAAACAATTTGCGGAACGCACGGTTAAGAAAAAATACCATGCCTTAGTTACTGGAACTACAGAATTAGATTCCGGATTCTTTGATTCTCCCATCGGGCGGCATCCTAAAATAAGAGTCAAGATGTGTGTAAGTGATAAGGGGAAGGATGCATACACTGATTGGAAGGTGGTTGAGCGCTTAAGCAAAGAGGTTACATTTATGGAATGCTCTATTAGGAGTGGACGGACACATCAGATACGGGTTCATTTTTCAAATGCCGGGCATTCATTGGTCGGTGACATTAGTTATGGGTACAATCCTAATAAATATGGTTTTTCAGCACCTCCACGGATCATGCTGCATGCTTCTTTACTTAGTTTTATGCATCCCCGAACAAAAGAAACAATTACCCTTGAGGCTCCCTTGCATAAAGATTTTAAAGACTTTATTAATAATCTTAAGGGTGGATATCAAAAAAAGTCATAAGGATCCCTCCAGATCAGTTATCATTGTATTGTAGGCTTCTTCAACCGTATCTACCACAACGAACAAGTTTTTATCCTTTGGAGAAATGACGCCCCATTTAACAAACTGATCAAAATTGATCAGTCCATTCCAGAACTCGCTGCCATATAAATAGATCGGAATTTTTTTATTTAGTTTATTGGTTTGAATCAAGGTAAGTGTTTCGAATAACTCATCCATCGTTCCAAATCCACCCGGGAAAACAAAAACCGCCTTTGCATGATATAAAAAATAAAATTTTCTTACAAAAAAATAATGAAACTCAAAGGAAAGATCTGGGTCAGCATACTTATTTACACCCTGCTCAAATGGGAGACTTATTCCAAGGGCTATTGATTTTTCATTGGCATTTGATGCACCCCTGTTTGCTGCCTCCATGATCCCTGGTCCACCTCCCGAGCAGATGAAGTGCTTCTCCGGTCCTTTCTTTCCCTTCGACCATAGTGCAATTTTCTCAGCAAGCAAAGAGGCTTCCTCGTAGTATTTTGAGAGTCTTACTATTCTTTTTAATCTTGTCCACTCTTCATTATTATCCCCAGAGGATGGCGATACATCTGCATTTTCTGACTCAAAGTCATTGAGTTCCCGTTGAGCAATTTCAGGATCTTTAGGCCGGGCGGATCCAAAAAAAACGATGGAATTCTCAATTTCCAAATTTTTAAGTCTGGTTTCCGGCTCAATAAGTTCACACAAGACTCTAATGGGTCTGGCTGCATGACTGTTGAGGAAACTTTTATTATTATATGCTTTGAATATTTCAGGTTTCATAGGCTGATCATTCTACACAGTTGCTAGTTCTGCAAAAAAAAACTCAAAATTGTTAAATTCTTTCCTGGACTTGCCGATTATGGTTTATGTCACAAGGATGTGACTTCTTCTTATAGATTCATTCCCACAGGAGGTCGGCTTGAATCAATTTATCAAATATTCTTAATCGTGATTAAATTTAACGACTTCCATTCAGGTTCAAACATTAAAAACTCGAAAGTTAAACCTGTTCCCTTCAATCAGGAGATTCAGCAAATTGGAAATCTTTCAGTAATGTCAGGTGTCACTCAAACCTCTTTAGATGAGGAAGTGAATTCCCTGATTAAGAAAATTCTATTGCTTCCTGAGGACAATTCTTCTTCTTGTGGTATCCTAAAGTATGTAAATTCTCCTGAAGTAGACGCCGATGAATTATTGGC
>MDTB01220611.1_pt1 | contig 42266 bp, 37 predicted proteins | sample 811161 | NCBI WGS metagenome assembly MDTB01 (sample SAMN05326650, study PRJNA326480) | marine metagenome | isolation source: seawater | place: Mediterranean Sea | collected 2009 | reverse complement strand
GAGCCATGATCGCAGAATATCACAACAACAACACTATTTTTATTAAATAATTTTCTATCATTGAGTTGTTTGGTGGCCTGTAAGACCGCTCCGGATGTATATCCTACGAAAAGTCCTTCTTTACATGCTATTTCTCTTGAGCAAATTGCACTTTCTTTATCTCTGACTTTTTCAAATAAATCTATTGTATCAAAATAGGTTGTTGATGGAACCAAATTTTTTCCCATTCCTTCAATTTTATATGGATATATTTCGCTTTTGTCAATTTTACCTGTCTCATGATATGACTTAAGTAGGGAACCGAAAGCATCAACTCCAATTATTTTAACTGCAGGATTCTTTTCTTTTAAAAACTTACCAACTCCAGATATTGTTCCACCAGTACCACTGCTTGCTACTAAATGGGTTATTTTTCCTTTTGTTTGATTCCAAATTTCAGGCCCAGTAGTTTTGTAATGAGCTAAGGGATTGAGTTGATTAAAATACTGGTTAATGTATATAGAATTTTTGATTTTTTTATTTAATTTTTTTGCAACCTCGTAATAAGATTTAGGGTTATCTGCACTAACATTCGAAGGACATACATATACTTTTGCACCCATGGATTTTAGCATATCAATTTTATCTGGAGATGCTTTGGAAGTTACTGCTAAAACACATTTGTAACCTCTTACAGCACAAACCATTGATAAACTAAATCCAGTGTTTCCTGATGTTGTTTCAATAACGGTAGAGCCAGGCTTTAAAAGTCCTTCTTTCTCTGCTTGGTTGACAATTTCAATTGAAATTCTGTCTTTATTTGAGTGTCCTGGATTTGAGGCTTCATATTTGGCAAAAAAACTACCCTCTAATTTTTCAGTTATCTTGTTGAGTTTAATTAATGGGGTGTTACCAATAAGTTCTAACGCATTATTAATGTAGTTCTTGTCTTTTGAAAGCATCTTAAAATTACTAATGCATTATATTAAAATTCGAATTTACAAAAAACAAAAAAACCAAAACTCAGAGTTTTTTATCTAACATCAACAAAAAAGAATATTCCATAGCAACTTCTTTGAGTGGTTCGAATCTTCCAGATGCTCCACTGTGCCCATAATCCAGATTTGTATGAAGTAATATTAAATTATCGCTCAAATTAAAATCTCTAAGCTTCGCAACCCATTTTGTTGGTTCCCAATATTGCACTTGGGAATCATGAAATCCAGATGTTACAAGAATATTTGGATAATTTTTTTTAGTTACGTTATCATATGGAGAATATGATTTCATATAATTATAAAACTTTTTTTCATTAGGATTGCCCCACTCATCATATTCACCAGTTGTTAATGGGATTGATTCATCGAGCATTGTTGTAACAACATCTACAAAAGGAACCGAAGCAATCACTCCATTATATAGTTCTGGCTCCATATTTATTATCGCACCCATCAAAAGCCCACCAGCAGAACCACCCATAGCGTATAGGTGTTTACTTGATGTCATGCTTTCTTTAATTAAAAATTTTGAGCAGGCAATGTAATCATTAAAAGTATTTTTCTTATTTAACATTTTGCCATCTTCATACCATTGCCTACCAAGATATTCACCTCCCCTAATATGTGCAATTGCAAAAACAAATCCTCTATCAAGCAAAGACAATCGAATTGAAGAAAATGATGGATCTACAGTAATTCCATAAGAACCATATGCGTATAGTAATATTGGTGTTTCTTTACTAAGTTTAGTTGATATGTGTCTAACCAATGAAATAGGAATTTTTTTTCCATCCTCTGAATTAGCCCAAATTCTTTCCGAAATATAATTTTGTTTATTAAACTGTCCACCAATAATTTCTTGTTCCTTTAGCGTAACATGTGTATTTAGTTCTGTATCATATTCTTTAACACAATTTGGATTTGTTAATGATGAAAAATTATATCTTATTTTTTTTGAGTAAAAATCTGTATTTACTCCAATAGATGCTGAATATGTCTCGCTACCAAACTCTAAAGAATAGTCATTGCTAAAATCCCAATTTATTACTCTTAATGTTAGCAATCCTTTTTTCCTCTCAGATACAACGAAAAAATCTTTAAAAATCTCAACATCTTCTAAAAGAATTTCATTGTTATGTGGAATTACTTCTGACCAAAATTTTTTACCAGGATTAACAATCGGAGCTTTAACTAATTTAAAATTTTTACTTCCATCAATGTTGGTCCTTATGTAAAAATTATCTTCGAATTGATCGACACTATATTCTAAACCTTCAATTCTCGGCTGAATTAAATTAAAATTCTTCAAGGGCTTAGAGCTTTTTAAAAACTGATACTCGGATGTGGATGTACTTGTTGAGCCAATTATTATGTATTCTCGACTTTTGGATGGATATACAAATGTCGAAAAAGAATCATCAGTTTCGTGAAATACTAACTCGTCATTTTTTTGATTTTTACCAACTTGATGTCTAAAAATCTTATCATTTCGTAAAGTTTGAGAGTCTTTGGAAGTATAAAAAATATACATGCTGTCTGAGGACCAAGTTGCGTATGGGCTAACTCCTTCAATCTTGTCCTTTAAATTTTTTCCAGTTTTTAAATCTTTTATATAAATAGAATAAATCCTTCTTGATAAAGTGTCCATACCGTATGAAATTTTTGTATTATCAGGACTTACACTCAGCCCAGAAACTTGGCAGTAAGGGTACTCTTTACACAACTTATTAACATCAATTAAGATTTCTTCACTGGCATCGAGCGACATCTTTTTTCTTATGTAAATCGGATAATTTTTTCCTTTTACATATTTTGTAACATACCAATATCCATTAAAAAAATATGGTACTGAATTATCATCTTTTTTGATTCTTGATTTCATTTCGTCAAAAAGAATCTTTTGAGTTTTTTCTGTTACTTTTAAATTTTTAGATGTGTATTTATTTTCTTTTTTAAGATATTTAATTACATCTGGATTTTCTCTCTGATTAAGCCAATAATAATTGTCTATTCTAATATCATTGTGCTTTGATAAAGACTTTTGAACTTTTTTTGCTTTTGGTGAAGGTATTTTCATTTCTGTACAACTAATAAGAATGCAAAAATAAAAAGCAAATGTAATTTTAGTGCTCATATTAACTATTTTAGCACAAAAATATCTAATTGAATCAAGAAAAACTTAAAAATCTTTATGATCGCCTTGGTGCCTTAAGGAGGTATCTTTGACATTGATGTCAAGAAAAAGGAATTCCTAGAAAAAGAGAAAAAAACCTTAGAGTCAAATTTTTGGAATGATTCTAAGTTGGCTGAACGTAACATGAAAATTATCGGGGATTTAAAACATTGGATTTCTGATTTTGATATTTGTAAAGAAAAATTAGAGGATTTAGAACTCTACTACGAATTTTATAAATCTGGTGAACTCACAGAAGATGAACTAAAAAATTATTACCAAAAAACTTTATTATACTTTGAGGAACTTGAGTTCAAAAATATGCTCTCAGGAGAAGGTGACAAGTTAAGTGCAGTAGTGCAAATTACAGCTGGTGCTGGTGGTACAGAAAGCTGCGACTGGGCTGCAATGCTCATGAGAATGTATTTAATGTGGGCCGAGAAGAAAAAGTTTAAAATAAGTGAACTTAATAATCAGGAAGGAGACGTGACTGGCGTAAAATCTGTTACAATTAAAATTGAAGGTAATTATGCTTTCGGATGGTTAAAAGGTGAAAATGGTGTCCACAGACTTGTAAGAATATCACCATTTGATAGTAATGCAAAAAGACATACTAGCTTTGCATCTGTTTATGTTTACCCACTTGTAGATGACACTATAGATATTGAAATAAACCCCTCAGATATTGAAATTACTACTGCAAGGTCCAGTGGAGCAGGTGGTCAAAATGTAAACAAAGTAGAAACAAAAGTTCAATTATTTCATAAACCAACTGGAATTCAAATATCGTGTTCAGAAACAAGATCTCAACAAGACAATAGGCAAAGAGCAGTACAAATGCTACGTTCACAACTTTATGAAATTGAAATTAAAAAAAGATTGAAAGCCAGAGAAAATATTGAAGCAAGTAAATTAAAAATTGAATGGGGTTCCCAAATTAGAAATTATGTTCTACACCCATACAAACTAATTAAAGATGTTAGAACATCTCACGAAACATCTAATATTGAAGAAACTTTTAATGGTGATATCGATTCTTTTTTAAAATCTTTTTTAATGTCTCAAAATAGCTTAAAAAAAATATAAATAGTTCTAAATTTTAAATATTTTTGACAAAAAATTGCATGCAGAGAATTTATATTTTAATATTCTTGTATTTTTTTTATGCATATACGAGTGCTCAAGAAAAATATAAATATAACGGAATTGTTGTTGATGCTGAATCCAATCAAAGACTACCTTATGCAACTCTAACAATTAAAGAATTAAATTCAAATAAAATTATTGGTGGAGCTGAATCAAATGAAAATGGAGAAATTTTTATTGAACTTTCAACCAATGAATGTCAGCTTCAGTTTGATTATATAGGATATGAAAGAAAAGTCATAGTTCAACAATCTAAGGAAGAAAGCATTAACCTTGGTTTTATCGAATTAGTTCCAAAAGATAATCAACTCTCTGGAGTAGATTTAATTGGCCGCAAATCAGATGTAGAAATTCGATTAGATAAAAGAGTTTATAATATTGGAGAAACGATAGATTCAAGAGGAAAAGATATTTCTGAGGTACTCGAAAATATTCCAACAGTTTCAATTGATGTAGATGGCAACTTGGAATTAAGAGGTAGTTCAAATGTTCGAATATTGATTGACGGGAAACCATCTGCCTTAGTTAACGATGGAATAGATATATTAGCTGATTTACCTGCAGAAACTATTGATAAAGTCGAAGTTATAACATCTCCCTCAGCAAGATATCAGGCTGAAGGTTCTTCAGGAATTATAAATATAGTTCTAGCGAAAAAAGGGTTATTAGGGCTAAATGGTATTTTTAATTTTTCAGCAAAAAAAAATAATAGCTTTTCTGGAAATTCAATTTTAAATTATAAGAATGGAAAATTAAATTTTTTTACAACTTTAAGTTTAAGAGACGAGACCGACCTTGGTATGGCTTACCAAGACAACGAATACAAAAACAATAATATCATTGATAGATTTGTTGAAAGTAGAAATTTTAGTGAAAATAGGAAAGGAAATAATATCAATTTTGGAGTTGACTATAATGTAAGTAAAATGTCTAAGTTCACTATTTCTTACTTTTTAAATGACAGAACTGGATTAGATTTAACTCCTTTGAAACAATTTCAATACAAAGAAAATTTATTAATAAGTGAATCCATAAGAAACTTAGTTAAAAGTGATTTAAATTTTGACAAACAATTTAATTTATCATTCATTCACAAATTTAACGAAGAAGGGCATAAAATTGATTTTACTTTTCAAAATGAGATAGATGATGAATCCGAAAACTCTGATTTGAGAACAGAACTAATCTACCCAAACTATTTAAGAGGGCTTCTTGAGGAAAATAATATCGAAGAGGATGAAGAACAATTATTATTTCAATTAGATTATGTCAATCCAATCGATGAGAATACTCAAATAGAAGCTGGTTTTAGACACTCCAGTGAGAGTAAAATTACAAAATACGACGTGTTATTTGAACAAGAAAATGGAAACTTAATTTTAGATGAAAATCTTTCCAATAGTTTAGATTACAGTCGTGATATAAATGCTTTTTATTTCCAATACGGAAAAAAACTAAAAATGTTTTCTTTTTTGTTGGGTTTAAGATATGAACAAACGATAACTAAAATTTTTCAACAAACAACTAACGAAAAAGCGGAAACAAATACTGGAAATTTTTTTCCTACCTTAAATTTAGGTTTTGAAATAAACCAGAGCGAAAATATAACATTGGGATATAGCAGAAGGTTATCGAGACCTAATTCGTGGAATTTGAACCCATTTCGCGAAAGAACTAGCGAAACTAGTTATTACACTGGGAATCCTTTTTTAAAACCGAGTTATTCAGACAATTTTGACTTTGGTTATATTAAGCAATTTAATATAGTAACAATTAGTGGTTCATTGTACTTAAATCAAAATTATGGTGCTTTTGATAGAGTAACAATTGAAACTGGTGAGTATACTTCTGTCAACGGCTTATCGACACCAATTGTAAGAAGGTCTCCAATAAATTTAAGCAAGGAGGAAAGGTTTGGATTTGAATTAAACAACTCATTTAAGTGGAATACTAATTGGAAATCAAATATTAGCTTGAATTACTACAAACAGTTCAAAAGAGGTACCTACGATGAAATCAGTTATGATAGCGAAAATAAAAGTTGGAGTGGAAATTTTAGAAATAGCTTACTTTTTCCTGGAAAAATTAATACTCAGTTAAATGTAAGGTTCAGAGGGCCAAGAAAATCAGCTTATTCTGAGGTTAAGTCATCAATATCTGCAGATTTTACTATGAATAAAGATTTTCTTAATGATAGAGCTACTGTAAGTTTATCATTCAGTGATTTGTTCAACTCAAGGGAATATAGATATAAAACTTTCACAGAAAACATAACTACTAATGCTATATGGAGAAGAAATAAACCCAACTTTGAAATCACTTTAACATACAGACTAAAACAGGACAAAAGAAAAAAACAATCTGCAAGTCAATTTAATTTTGACGGAAATTACGATATGTAATTTTTATTTTTTCTTTCTAAATTCTTTTATCCACTGCAACAAATTTCCAGTCAACCAATATGGTATTACAAATGTTGCAAGGAAAATCATTAGCCAAAATCCGATAGTTAAAATTGTTAAGAAAGCAAGAAAACCTAAATATTGATCGAATTCAATCATTATTTTTTTTTACAAATGTACATATAGAATATTTGTATAGCAAAACATCCAATGAATAGTCTTTTGTACTTTTGTAAAAAATTTTCTAATGAAGTTCAGAATTGAAAAAGATACAATGGGAAATGTAAAAGTACCTCATGATAAGTATTGGGGAGCACAAACACAGAGGTCCATAGATAATTTTAAGATTGGTTTGCCATCTTCAATGCCAATTGAAATTATCTACGCATATGCATACATTAAAAAAGCCGCAGCTATTGTAAACTATGAATTTGGAATATTGGACGAAAAGAGAAAAAATCTAATCTCTGCAGTTTGTGATGAAATTCTTGAAGGAAAACACGATTTACAATTTCCTTTGGTTATTTGGCAAACGGGCTCTGGAACTCAAACCAATATGAATATAAATGAAGTTATTTCCAATAGAGCACATGTATTGGATGGTAATGTTTTAGGTAAAGGAACAAAACTGATTCATCCCAATGACCACGTAAATAAATCTCAATCTTCAAATGACACCTTTCCTACAGCTATAAATATTGCACTATATAAAATCATTGATGAAACGACAATTCCATGTTTAAAATTATTGAAAGAAAGTTTTTTTGTGAAGGAAAAGGAATTTAATAAAATAATAAAAATTGGAAGAACACATCTTATGGATGCAACACCAATCTCTTTAGGGCAAGAATTTTCAGGCTATGTTTCTCAACTTGAACATGGAATTAAGGCATTAAGTAATACCATTCCACACCTTAGTGAGTTAGCTGTTGGTGGAACAGCTGTTGGTACATCAATTAATGCACCTAAAAATTTTGATAAAAAAGTAGTAAAACTTATTTCTAACTTCACAAATTTGAAATTTATTAGTGCAAAAAATAAGTTTGAAGCAATTGCATCTAATGATGCAATTGTTGAAACACATGGAGCACTAAAACAACTTGCTGTTTCACTTTTTAAGATTGCTAACGATATTAGATTGATGGGCAGTGGGCCCAGAAGTGGTATTGCAGAGTTAATTTTGCCTGAAAATGAACCTGGGAGTTCAATTATGCCAGGTAAAGTAAATCCTACTCAGTGTGAAGCATTAACAATGGTTTGCGCTCAAGTGATTGGTAACGATACTTCCATTTCTTTCTCAGGCTCTCAAGGTCATTTTGAGCTTAATGTTTTCAAACCTCTAATTGCAGCAAAATCTATTGAATCGGCTAAATTGATTGGAAATGCTTCAGAAAGTTTTAATAAAAATTGTGTTCAAGGACTAAAACCAAATACAAAAAAAATTAAAACTCTTTTAAATAATTCACTCATGCTTGTAACAGCACTTAACAACAAAATTGGTTATTACAAAGCGTGTGAAATTGCTCAAATTGCACATAATGAAGATATTTCATTAAAGGAAGCTGCCTTAAAAACTGGTCATTTGAGTGAGAAAGAATATGAACTTTGGGTAGATCCAAAAAAAATGATTGGTTTTTGAATGATAATTTTCAAATAGTTTCGTATAAACCAAGCTTAAAAAAATATTTCATTTTGTTGAATGAAGAATGGTTAGAAAAGTATTTTTATGTTGAAAAGTACGATAAAGAGTTACTTGAAAATTGTGAAAATGAAATAATTAAAAAAGGAGGTCAAATTTATTTTGGTTTACTTGGTACAAAAGTCATCGCAACATATTCCCTACTTCCTCCAAAAAATAATTGTGTAGAACTTGGTAAGATGGCTGTAAAAAGTGATTTTCAAGGCAAAGGATACGGACAAAAATTATTAAAGCATTGTATTAAAATTGCAAGAAAAAATAATTTTAATAAAATAATTTTATTCTCAAATAAAAAATTAGAAAATTCAATTTATTTATATTTTAAATATGGATTTTCAGAAGTTAAAAATATAAATAGTCCTTACAAAAGAGGAGATATTAAAATGTGTTTGAAACTTTAACTATTCCTAAGAGTTTTTGTTTATAATTTTTCCATTTATATTTTTTTTGCAAAAATCAAAAATATAACAGATAAAATTACTATAGGCATGAATGCATATATGTATGGATTTGGAGTGGATTTGTCAATGAATAAAGAATAAGTTTGAAAAACTGTCCAGTCACTGGTTAACATCAATGCCAATAACAAATTATTTCCAATATGAAATCCAATGGCTAGCTCTAACCCCTCATCAAGCAAAGTTATTGCACCAAAAAATAATCCCATAGTTATATATGCGATAATAATTATACTACCTAGTTTTTCAACTTCAGGGTTCCAAAAATGCATAATGCCAAATAGAAAAGATGAAATTAAAAATGGAAAAATCCTTTGCGGAATTATGAAACCTAAAAACTGCATAAAATAGCCTCTGAAAAAAATTTCCTCCATCGATGCTTGAAAAGGAATCAAAAAAATCGAGATTAAAAATAAAGTGAAAAATAATTTTGGATTAAAATTCCAGTGTAAAGTATCAGGAAAAAATAAAAATTGAATTAGAATATTTATAATTATTAAAATTGATGCTACCAAGAATCCAAAAAAAATTCGTTTAAAATCAATTTTTTTTCGTGAAGTTATCAGCCGTTTAATTTCTAAACCGTTTATTTCTTTATAAATCAAAAGAGTAGAAAAAAAAGTTGCAGCAAATGGAACTAATAAAAAAAAGAAATTAAAATTACCAGACAACATCTGATTTAAATTAATTGAATCTAAATCACCAATGTTAGATATTGAATTAGCAATAATTGGAATAGAAAAAAGAAATGAGAAGAAATTAAAACAAATTATAATAACTGTGGTTCCTAAAAAAAAATACGGTAGACCTTCTTTTCCTTCTCTTACATTTTCTAAATATCCCATAACAATCTAAAGTATCATAAAATTATGAGATATTGCTAAATTACTCTTTAACTTCTTCGAAATCTACATCCTCAACATTATCATCTTCACCAGATGAATCAGATTCTTGCTTTTTTCCATCAGCTTTATTTTGAGCACCTTTTTCCTGCTGAGCTTTATACATTTCCTCTGAGGCTGCTTTCCAGGCTTCATTTAAAGCATCCAAAGCAGGTTTTATTGCGTCAAGTTCCTTCGACTCATGAGCTTTCTTAAGTTCCGATAAAGCCTTTTCTATGGGTTCTTTTTTATCTTTTGACAACTTATCTCCAAAATCTTTAAGCTGCTTTTCGGTTTGAAAAATCATTTGATCTGCGTTATTCAAAATATCAACTTGTTCCTTCGCTTTTTTATCAGCATCGGCATTTGCTTCTGCCTCTTTTTTCATTTTTTCAATTTCTTCTTCAGTTAGCCCAGAAGAAGCTTCAATTCTTATGTCTTGAGATTTATTAGTCGCTTTGTCTAATGCTGTGACTTGAATCAAGCCATTCGCATCTATATCAAATGTAACTTCAATTTGAGGAATACCCCTTTGAGCCGGAGGAATTCCATCCAAATGAAATCTACCAATTGTCTTATTATCTGAGGCCATGGATCTTTCACCTTGTAGAACATGTATTTCAACAGAAGGCTGGTTATCAGCTGCAGTTGAAAAAACCTGAGATTTTTTTGTTGGTATTGTTGTATTGGATTCAATTAGTTTGGTCATGACTCCACCCATCGTTTCAATACCAAGTGACAATGGAGTTACATCAAGTAAAAGTACATCTTTAACGTCCCCGGTTAATACTCCACCTTGGATTGCTGCACCAATTGCAACAACTTCGTCAGGATTGACGCCTTTTGATGGCTTTTTACCAAAAAACTTTTCAACCTCCTGTTGAATAATAGGAATTCTTGTCGAACCTCCAACGAGGATAACCTCATCAATGTCTTTAGTTGATAAACTAGCATCTTTGAGAGCATTTTTAACTGGGTTCATGGATCTTTTTACTAATTCATCAGAAAGTTGCTCAAACTTTGCTTTAGTTAAAGTTTTTACTAAATGCTTTGGTCCTGAGTTTGTGGCGGTTATATAAGGAAGATTAATCTCAGTCTGACTAGATGAGGATAGTTCTATTTTGGCTTTTTCAGCAGCTTCTTTAAGTCTCTGTAGTGCCATCGGGTCTTTTTTCAAATCTATATCTTCAACTTCTTGAAACTCATAAGCCAACCAATGAATAATAACATCGTCAAAATCATCACCACCTAAATGCGTGTCTCCATTTGTTGATAAAACCTCAAAAACCCCATCTCCAAGCTCCAAAATGGAAATATCAAAAGTTCCACCTCCAAGGTCGTATACAGCAATTTTTTTGTCAGAGGTTCCTTTATCAAGCCCATACGCTAGTGCGGCGGCAGTAGGTTCATTAATAATTCTTTGTACTTTGAGTCCAGAAATTTCTCCAGCTTCCTTTGTGGCTTGTCTTTGAGCATCATTAAAATAAGCAGGCACAGTTATAACAGCATCAGTTATAGTTTGACCTAAATAGTCTTCTGCAGTTTTTTTCATTTTTTGCAAAACCATCGCTGAAAGTTCTTGAGCAGTATATAATCTTCCATCAATATCTACACGTGGAGTATCATTGTCCCCTTTTACCACTTTATATGGAACTCTTTCAACTTCTTTAGGAGACTCAGAAAATTTATTTCCCATGAATCTTTTTATTGATGATATTGTTTTAGTGGGATTAGTTACTGCTTGGCGTTTGGCAGGGTCTCCTACTTTAATTTCTCCACCATCAACAAATGCAATAACAGACGGTGTTGTTCTTTTTCCTTCCGAGTTAGGTATAACTACGGGCTCGTTTCCTTCCATAACAGAGACACATGAGTTTGTCGTACCTAAATCAATTCCGATTATTTTACTCATAATATTATTTTATGAAATAATTACAATGTTTATGCCATATCATTACACTGACATCTTGTCATTTTAACCAAAGTAAATTCAAAAATGTATTTTTGAAAAATTTATCATGTCTAAAAACAAAAAAACTTATAAAAGAATAACAACTAATTCATTGTTTGAAATGAAATCTAACAATGAAAAAATATCAATGCTGACGGCTTATGATTTTTCAATGGCAAAAGTTGTAGATAAAGCGGGTGTAGATATTGTTTTAGTTGGCGACTCAGCTTCAAATGTAATGTCTGGTCATGAAACTACATTGCCAATTACCTTAGACCAAATGATTTATCACGCTTCGGGAGTAGTCAAAGCCGTTAAAAGAGCCCTAGTAGTAGTTGATTTACCTTTCGGTACTTATCAATCCAATCCAAACAAAGCATTAAAATCATCAATAAAAATTATGAAAGAATCTGGAGCACACGCTATTAAAGTAGAAGGCGGTTCTGAGCTAAAAAAATCAATTTCAACAATACTAAATGCAGGTATTCCGGTAATGGGTCATCTTGGATTAACACCCCAGTCAATTTATAAATTTGGCACATACTCTGTTAGAGCTAAGGAGAAAGCTGAAGCCGAAAAGTTGATTTCAGATGCTAAAATTCTTGAAAAAACAGGTTGTTTTGCAATTGTACTTGAAAAAATCCCTGCAAATCTTGCCAAAAAAGTTTCAAAAAGTCTTAAAATTCCAGTTATTGGAATAGGTGCAGGTTCCAACGTGGACGGTCAAGTTTTAGTGCTCCATGACATGCTTGGCATGAATACTGAGTTTAGTCCTAGGTTTATTCGAAGATATATGAACCTTCATGATGAAATGACTCAAGCAATAAAAAAATTCATATCAGACGTAAAAAAAGTTGATTTTCCAAACAACAAGGAACAATATTAATTGAATCCAAAAATTATATTTGAGGACAATCATCTACTTGTAGTTAACAAACCACCAGGAATGCTATCTCAAGGCGACTCAACAGGAGATTTATCATTAATAGATTATTTCAAAAATTTAATTAAAAAAAGAGATAAAAAAATTGGAAATGTGTTTTTAGGTCTTCCTCATCGGCTTGACAGACCGACAAGTGGAATAATTGTATTAGCAAAAAGTTCTAAAGCTTTAAGAAGGTTAAATAAAATTTTTTCTAATAACGAAATATTAAAAATTTATTGGGTTATTATTGAAGGTAAACCAGCCAACGACAAAAAAAGACTTCTACACTACCTTAAAAGAAACCGAAAAATTAATAAATCGTTTGTAGTAAATAAGGATGTTAAAGAAAGTAAAAAAAGTGAGTTGATATACAAAGTTTTAAAAAAATTTAACCATTACAGTTTGCTTGAAGTTAAATTATTAACCGGAAGACATCACCAAATTAGAGCTCAATTAAAACATGTTAATTTAATTATTAAAGGTGATGTCAAATATGGGTCAAAGAGAACGAACAAAAATGGCTGTATAAACCTTCATGCAAAATCAATTTCTTTTAAACACCCAGTAAGTAAAGCTAAACTTACACTTGATGCACCATTTTTCGATGATCTTATGTGGAATAAATTATAATTTTTTAAAGAAAATATTTATGCGTAAGATTGATTAATATTTATTTAAATTTGTTTTACTCTGAAAAAATCAAATTGGATAAGATTCAAATTTTTGACACGACTTTAAGAGATGGTGAGCAAGTTCCGGGGTGTAAGCTCAATAAAAATCAGAAGGTTTTTTTAGCAAAACAGCTAAATAATCTTGGAGTTGATATTATTGAGGCTGGATTTCCAGTTTCTTCGCCAGGCGATTTTGAATCTGTTTATGAAATTTCAAAGCAAATTCAAGGACCAATAATTTGTGGGCTGAGTAGGGCTGTAAAAAAAGATATTGATATAGCAGCTGAAGCATTAAAACCAGCAAAAAGAAAAAGAATTCATACTGGCATTGGCACTTCCGATACTCACATAAAATACAAGTTTAATTCAACAAGAGAAAAAATAATTGAACGCGGTGTGAGTGCTGTTAAGTATGCAAAAAAATATATCCACGATGTTGAATTTTATGCTGAGGACGCAGGAAGAACTGATAATATTTTTCTTGCTAAAGTTTGTGAGGCAATGATTAATGCTGGTGCAACGGTACTAAATATTCCAGATACGACTGGCTATTGTTTACCTGAAGAATATGGAAATAAAATAAAATTTCTTGTTGAGAATGTACCATCTATTCACAAGGCAACTATATCCTGTCATTGCCACAATGATTTGGGTTTAGCTACAGCGAATTCAATTTCTGCGGTTGTAAATGGTGCAAGACAAATTGAATGTACCATCAATGGTATTGGCGAAAGAGCTGGAAACACTTCCTTAGAGGAAGTGGTTATGATTATGAAACAACACAGAACTTTAGGATTCAAAACTGATGTAAATAGCGAACTACTTTCTAAAACTAGTATGATGGTTTCTGAATCTATGGGTATGATTGTACAAGCTAATAAAGCAATTGTAGGTTCAAACGCATTTTCACATAGTTCAGGAATTCATCAAGATGGAGTTATTAAGAATCGTGAAACGTACGAAATTATAAATCCTAAAGATGTTGGCGTCGATACATCATCAATTATTTTGACTGCTAGAAGTGGTCGTGCTGCTCTTGCCTACAGAGTAAAAAGTATAGGCATTAATTTATCAAAAGATCAGCTTGATTTGGTTTACAAAACCTTTTTAGGATATGCTGATAAAAAAAAGGAAATAATTGACACTGACATTCCTCAGATTCTCAAGGCTTCTGGAATATCTTGATACAAATGAATAAAACTCTTTTCGATAAAGTATGGGATAATCATTTGGTGAGTTCAATTAAAAATGGACCTGATATCCTTTACATTGACAAACACCTTATTCATGAAGTTACAAGCCCACAAGCGTTTGACATTTTAAATGAACGAAAAATCGATTTTTTTAGACCTGAAAAAACAATTGCTACTGTTGACCATAATGTACCTACTTTAAATCAACATTTACCTATTAAAGACTTACTTTCAAGAAATCAGGTTAAAACTCTTACTGAAAATTGTAAAAGACATGGAATCACTCTTTTTGGCTTAGGTAATCAATACCAAGGTATTGTACATGTTATAGGACCCGAACTTGGAATTACACAGCCAGGAATGACTATAGTATGTGGTGATAGCCATACTTCAACACATGGAGCATTTGGATGTATAGCTTTTGGAATTGGTACCAGTCAAGTTGCACAAGTTTTTTCTAGCCAGGCTTTATTAGTGAAAAAACCAAAATCCATGCGTATAATTATCAATGGAAATATCGATGAAAGTGTTCAACCAAAAGACGTAATTCTTTACATTATATCAAAACTTGGAACTGATGCTGGAAATGGATATTTTGTTGAATTTGCAGGAGAAGTTTTTGAAAATATGACAATGGAAGGACGAATGACAGTCTGCAATATGAGTATTGAAATGGGTGCTAGAGGAGGTTTGATTTCTCCTGATAAAAAAACAATTGATTATGTAATTGGCAGAAAATTTAGTCCCAAAGATTCTAAACTTGATCAAAAAATTAAGTACTGGAAAACTCTAAAAACTGACAGTAAAGCAGTTTTTGATAAAGAATATGAGTTGGATGGGAACTTGATTAAACCGATGATTACATTCGGTACTAATCCGGGGATGGCTATGAAAATTGACGGTACAATACCAAAATCAAAAGATTTAAGCTTTAAAAAAGCTTTAAAATACATGGGGCTGAAAGCTGGAAAAAAATTACTTGGTAAAAAAATTAATTATGTGTTTATAGGTAGCTGTACAAATTCAAGAATAGAAGATTTCCGTGCTGTCGCTAAAATTATTAATGGGAAAAAAAAATCAAAAAATGTTAATGCATTAATCGTCCCAGGTTCTCAACAAGTAGCAAAACAAATAATTGATGAAAATCTTGATATAATTTTTAAAAAATCTGGGTTTGAGATTCGTCAACCAGGCTGTTCAGCTTGTTTAGCAATGAATGAAGATAAAATTCCTGATGGTGAATATTGTGTATCAACCTCAAATAGAAATTTTGAAGGGAGGCAAGGACAAGGAGCCAGAACATTTCTTGCAAGTCCTGAAACAGCAGCAAAAGTTGCTATTAATGGTCAAATATCATTATAAATGAAAAAATTTGATATAATTGAAAGTAAAATGGTCCCAATTGTCACAGAAAACATTGACACTGATCAGATAATTCCTGCGCGCTTTTTAAAATCAACAAGTAAAAAAGGTTTTGGTAAAAACTTGTTTAGAGATTGGAGATATGAAAAAGATGGGATACCAAATTCCAAGTTTATTTTAAATAATAAGAAATATAAAGGTCAAATTTTAGTTGCAGGAAATAATTTTGGATGTGGGTCAAGCCGAGAGCATGCTGCATGGGCATTAAAAGACTATGGATTTGATGTAATTATTTCAAGTTTTTTCGCGGATATATTTAAAGGAAATGCACTTAACAACGGAGTTCTTCCTATTGAAGTTGAACCTAAAATATTAAAAAAAATTTTTGATATTTTAAAAAATGAATTTAATACAATAGCATTTATAAATTTACATGACCAACTTTTTGAAATCAAAGACCATAATATTTTGGTTAAATTTAAAATTGACAACTATAGTAAACAATGTCTCATGAACGGTTACGACGATATTGATTTTCTTTTACGTCAAAGACATAAAATCATTTCATTTGAAAATAAAAAGAAATGGTAAAAAAAATTGCTGTGCTTGCTGGTGATGGCATTGGACCAGAAATAATTGAAGAAGCTTTGAGGGTTTTGCATTCAGTTGAAAAAAAATTCAAATGTAAATTCGAACTTACATTTGGAGATATTGGTGCTATAGCAATTGAAAAAACAGGAAATCCGTTACCAAAAAAAACAGTTGAAATTTGTGTAGGTTCAGACTCTGTTCTATTTGGGGCAATTGGGGATCCAAAGTATGATAATAACCCAAATGCTAAAATAAGACCGGAACAAGGATTACTTGGAATAAGAAAGGAATTGGGGCTATTTTGTAATATTAGACCCGTTAAGATGTTTGAATCGTTAATTGATAGGTCAACCCTTAAAAATGAAATTGTAAGAAATATTGATTTTACCATTTTTCGTGAGTTAACTGGAGGTATATATTTTGGTGAAAAAAAACTCTCTGGTGATAAAAACACTGCATCTGATTTATGTATATATTCTAAGGATGAAATTGTGAGAATAAGCCATGAGGCATTTAAAGCGGCTAGGAACAGAAAAAATAAAATTACTTTAGTTGATAAAGCTAATGTAATGGAATCATCTAGGCTATGGAGAAGAGTTGTTAAAAATTTACACGAAAAAAAATATAAAGATGTTAATCTTAATTATTTACTGGTTGATAATGCAGCTATGCAGATGGTTATAAATCCAGCTCAATTTGATGTTATTCTTACAAGTAATTTATTTGGAGACATTATTTCTGATATTGGTAGTGTTGTTGGGGGTTCAATTGGCTTGCTTCCGTCTGCATCTGTGGGTAAAAAGAGCGCTCTGTTTGAACCTATTCATGGTTCATATCCAGAAGGTAAAAATAAAGGAATTGCTAACCCTATCGCTATGATTCTATCTGCTGGACTTATGCTTAGACATTTAAAACTATCGGGCCCTGCTAATTCAATTAGTAAAGCGGTTGATTTAGCAATACAAAATGGAAAGGGTACACCTGACATCTTTCCTGAGTCAAACTACACTACTAGTGATGTTGGAAAATATATAGCAGATAATATATATTAACCTTTGTCCATTTTGTTTTTTAGGTTGGCAAGGGCGTCAATGTCCCCAAGTGTAGATTTTTCAACACTTTCTTTATTTTTTAAATTATTTTTTTTGATATTATCAGCTTCAATCCCTTTAAAAACAGCAGAGTGAGACATTACAATTCTCTTAAAGTCCTTACTAAACTCTATAACTTTAAATTCTGCTTTTTCTCCTTTGGAAATCTTCTGACCATCTTGTTTTTCCATATGTCTTCTAGGGACAAAAGCATTGATATCCTCGTTTAATTTTATTGTTGCTCCTTTATCAACAATATCAGTAATGGACAACTCGTGGATAGAACCCTCAGAATAAGTTTTAGCGTACTTTTCCCATGGATTATCAGTTGTCTGCTTGTGTCCAAGACTTAATTTTCTACCATCCACATCGAGTTCAAGAACAATTACATCTAATTTTTGTCCTACAGTAACTATTTCTGAGGGGTGTTTAACTTTTTTTGTCCATGAAAGATCTGAAATATAAATTAATCCGTCAATTCCTTCCTCTAATTCAACAAAAACTCCAAAATTCGTGTAATTTCTTACAATTCCGGAATGCTTTGAGCCTAATGGGTATTTAATAGTTATATCTGTCCATGGATCTTGAGTAAGTTGTTTAATTCCAAGAGACATTTTTCTCTCTTCTTTGTCTAATGTCAAAACAACAGCTTCAACCTCATCACCAACTTTAACAAAATCTTGAGCAGACCTTAAATGCGTACTCCACGACATTTCTGAAACATGCACAAGGCCCTCTACACCTTCAGCGACTTCAACAAATGCACCATAATCTGCTATCACAGAAACTTTACCTTTGAGTTTATCTCCCTGATTAATTGAATCTCCAATAGCATCCCATGGATGTTTAGAAAGTTGTTTTACACCCAACTGTATTCTTGATTTGTCATCATCAAAATCAAGTATCACGACATTAAGACTTTGCTCAACTTCAAGAATTTCACTAGGATGGTTAATTCTGTTCCAAGATAAATCAGTGATGTGTACCAATCCATCAATTCCACCTAAGTCAATAAATACACCATAGGATGTAATGTTTTTTACAACTCCTTCGAGAACTTGACCTTTTTCTAATTGAGAAATAATTTCTTTTTTCTGTTCTTCAATATCAGCTTCTATTAGAGCTTTGTGTGATACAACAACATTTTTAAATTCGTGGTTAATCTTTACAATTTTAAACTCCATTTTTTTGTTGACATACTGGTCGTAATCCCTAATTGGTTTAACATCAATTTGAGAACCTGGTAAAAATGCTTCAATACCAAAAACATCAACAATCATTCCTCCTTTAGTACGACATTTTACGAATCCAGTTACAATCTCTTGCGATTTGTGAGCTGCATTTACCTTATCCCAGGCCATTAAAGTTCTGGCTTTTCTGTGTGATAAAATTAATTGGCCTGTTTTGTCTTCTCTAACATCAATCATAACGTCAACAGAATCACCAACTTTCAAGTCTGGGTTATACCTGAATTCATTCAAAGAAATCACTCCTTCTGATTTTGCGTTTATATCAATAATAGCCTCTTTGTCGGTCATGTGAATAACCTTACCAACTACAACATCTGCTCCTTTTGTATCAACAAAATTTTCTGATACAATTTTTTCAAATTCCTTTAGTTTTTTATCTTCAATTGTTTCGATACCTTCTTCATAGTTTTCCCAATCAAAATTTTCAAGAAAGTCATCTGATGACAAATTTTGTTTAGTGACCTTTTTATCTTTTAAATCGACCTGGAAAGTTTTTTTTGAAGTTTTTAAATTTTCTTTGTCAGTAGTTATATCAGTTTCTGTGGGTTGTTTGATTATTTTTTTCTTAACTACTTTTCTTGCAGTCTTTTTTTTGGATATTTCTGCAGTCTTTTTATTTGAAGAGGTTTTTTTTATTTTTTCCTCTTTTTTCTTTTCTTCTGCCATGAAGATTTTAATTTGTATTCTATAGTATAGAGTATAAGCGATAACTATAGAAGAGTTTTATTAATTTAAATATTCTTTGAGTTACTCAAAACGCTTCAAAGAGTGGGCAAATGTACATTTTTTAAACAATTAGAGAAAATATTTAAGTTTTGATTTAAACTACAGAGATAATCTGCTATGAATTTTTTCCATCATAAATTCAAAAAGTGAATTTATATCAAATTCAGAAACATCGATTGAAATTGCATTTTCAGGAACTATTAAAGGTGAATCTTGTCTGTTTGAATCGGTATAATCCCTTTCAATAATATTTTGTTTTACTTCTTCTTTGTAAATATTAGAGTTTAATAACTTAAGTTCATTATATCGCCTTTCTACTCTTATATTTAAATCTGCATGAAGAAAAAATTTAATATCTGCATTTGGAAATACCACTGAACCAATATCCCTACCATCCATTACAACATTGTGATTTACAGTAAAATTTCTTTGTTTGGTGACCAAAAATGCACGTACTTCTGGAATTTCAGCTACTTTGCTTACAAAATTTGAAATATTTTCATCTCTCACATCCTTACTTACATCCATACCATTTAAATGGATTTTATTTTTAACAAAATCAACTTTAATATTTGGAAGAAGTTTGATTAAGCCTTTTTTATCGACTAAATTATTAGATAACAAATGATTCTTTTTTGCAAATAATGTAACAGCCCTATACATTGCTCCCGAATCAATATGTATAAATTTTAAAAGATTTGAAATTTTTCTTGCCAATGTACTCTTTCCAGTTGAAGAAGCACCGTCAATTGAAATTATAAATTTCCTATCCATTTTTTGGAGTTATAGTAAATCCGAAAAAAGTTCTATTTCCTGCAACGCTGTATCTTGAGTGACTAACTTGAAAATTAAATCTTCTAACATTAAATCCTACCCCAAAAGACATTCCAGAAAAATTTCTTATTCCCAAAATACGCAATTCTGATGAACGCTGTGAATGATAACCTAATCTGAGGTTAAAAGAACTCTCAGGAAATAATTCAACACCAAATGTGGAATGGGATAAAACTTTTTTGAAAAATCCATTTTTAAAATTATTATTAGATAAACCGTTAGATTCAGCAACTGGATTATTAAACGATAATGGCCATTTATTTAGATGATGCAAAGTCAGATGATACCTAAGTGGAAGGTATTTTAATTGGTTTGAAAACCCAAGAGAAATATTTGTTGGCAAGGGTTCATAAACATCCTGATAAGCAGTTATTTGTTTACCAAAATTCCTAAATAAAATTGAGAAACAAACATCATTTTTTAATGACTCATAAAAAACTCCGATATCTGTAGCAATTGCAGATGATGAATAAATATCTAAATGTGATAATATAAACTTCAATTTTACTCCTAAATATAGGTTTGGTTTTATAAAATAGTGGGAAGATGAGATACCAAGTGATGTTTCATTTCCAGTGAATTTCCCAATTGAGTTTCCGAACTCATCATAACCATTAAAATCTCCATAATTGATATAATTAATATCAAATAAGATTGCTTTTTCTCTATTTATACTTAGCGCGTAAGCTAATGTTCCTCTATGAATACCCTCAAAATATGGCTCATAATTTAGCATAATTTTACCTCCGTGTTGAGAATTAATTGTCGAAGGGTTAGATAATGCCGACTCTAAACTTGAGTCTTTTAATGTAATTGCATTGGCCAAAGACAGCTCTTTGGCAGACAAAGACATATCTAAAAAGCGAAAGGATGATGTACCTCCAATTTGAGAAAAGGTTTTTATAGAAATTAACGAGAAAACTATTAAAACAATTAATCTTACCACTTTTATCAAACGGAGATTAATTGTATTTAGTACTAACTGCTTTTCGATTGGTTATTGCAATTTTTAAAACTTCTGAAATATTTTCGACATAGTAGAACTTAAGACCTCTTAAATATTTTTCATTTATTTCAAGAATATCTGCTTTATTCTTTTTACTTAAAATAATTTCTTTAATTCTAGCTCTTTTAGCTGCTAGGATTTTTTCTTTTATTCCACCAACAGGTAAAACCTTTCCTCTAAGTGTGATTTCACCAGTCATTGCAATCCTGTTTTTAACTTTTTTCATTAGAATAACAGAAACAAGGGATGTAATCATAGTAATTCCAGCACTTGGTCCATCTTTCGGAGTTGCGCCCTCAGGAACATGTATATGAAAATTGTGTTTACTAATATAATCCTCTTTGACTCCTAATTCTTTAGAATGAGACATTATATATTGTAATGCTATAGTGGCAGATTCTTTCATCACCTTTCCAAGGTTTCCAGTAATAGATAACGAACCGTTTCCTCTACTAACAGATGATTCTATAAACAAAATATCACCTCCAAATTTGGTCCAAGCCAGTCCAGTGACTATACCAGGTATTGAATTGTTTTCATAAACATCGCTTAAGAGTTTAGCTGGGCCAAGAATTTTTTCAAGTTCACTAATTTCTAATGATGCAGCTCTTGGAGTTTCTTTTGCTTCAAGCATAGCATAATGCCTAACTACTTTTCCAATCTGTTTTTCTAATCCTCTTACACCAGATTCTCGAGTGTAACCCATGACAATTTGTTGCATTATTGATTTTGAAATTTTTACATGCTTTTTCCTTAATCCATTTTCGTTTAATTGCTTCGGTATTAAAAATTTAAGTCCGATTTGAACTTTTTCCTCAACTGTATAGCCACTAACGTGAATTATTTCCATTCTATCTACTAAAGCTGGTTGGATACTAGAAATTGTATTTGCAGTAGCAATAAACATAACTTTTGATAAATCATATCCACTTTCTAAATAATTGTCATAAAAGCTTGTATTTTGTTCCGGATCAAGCACCTCTAGCATTGCTGATGACGGATCACCATTGGAACTGCTTGAAAGTTTATCAATTTCATCCAAAACAAATACAGGGTTTGAAGTATTTGATTTTTTTATATTTTGTATGATTCTACCTGGCATTGCACCAATATATGTTTTTCTATGGCCCCTAATTTCAGCTTCATCTCTTAAGCCTCCCAATGACATTCTCACATATTTTCTTCCAATTGACTCTGCAATAGATTTTCCAAGCGAAGTTTTACCCACACCAGGAGGACCAATCAAACATAATATTGGTGATTTCATATCATTTCTCAATTTTAATACAGCGAGATGTTCAATTATTCTTTGTTTTACTTTTTCTAAACCAAAATGATCTCTATTCAAAATTTTCTCAGCTCTATTTAAATCAAATGAATCTTCTGAATAGGAATTCCAAGGTAATGAAAGATATAAGTCCAAATAATTTCTTTGCATCGAATATTCTGCTACCTGTGGATTCATTCTCTCAAGTTTGGAAAGTTCTTTCTTGAAGTGTTTCGAGATTTCATCACTCCAACTTTTGGTTTTTGCTTGTTCGCGCATTTCTTTTACCTCTTCATCATATGAAACACCTCCTAATTCCTCCTGAATGGTTTTCATTTGTTGATGAAGGAAGTATTCTCTTTGTTGTTGATCTAAATCTGTTCTTACCTTTGATTGTATATCATTCTTAAGTGATAGTTTTTGAAATTCAACATCTAATTTCTTTAAACACATTAATGCCTTTTTTTCTAAACTATCTTCCTCAAGAATTTGTTGTTTTTCAAAAACCTTTAAGTTCATATTAGAGGAAACGAAATTGATTAAAAAAGCGCTGCTTTGGATATTTTTTATAGCAAAAGATGCCTCACTTGGTATTTCTGGGTTGTATTTGATTATTTTTAATGCTAAGTCCTTGATAGAGTCAATAATCGCTTCAAATGAAGGATCGTCTTTTTTTGGTTTAATATAATTTTTAGAAGTAACTTTTGCACTCAAAAAAGGTTCAGTTGAGGTATATTCAAGTGTTTTAAACCTCTTTTTTCCTTGAATTATTACAGTAATATTCCCATCTGGCATTTTTAAAACTCTTAGCACCTTTGCCATGGTTCCTTGAGAAAATAAATCATTGGGTTTGGGAGTTTTTACATCAATATTTTTTTGTGCCAAAACCCCTAAAATTTTATTATCACTATTTACCTTTTTTATCAATTTCACAGAACTATCTCTGCTAGCTGTAATTGGAATTACCACTCCCGGAAACAATACAGTGTTTTTTAGTGGTAAAATAGGCAAATCATCAGGCAAAGGCTCCTTTTGAATCTCTTCCTCTTCATCAGACGTCATTAAAGGTATCAACTCTGACTCTTCTTTTAAATCGTCGAGTGATAAATCAGCAATACCTAAAAAATTTTTATTTAGCATAAAAATATGTCATAATGTCTGTTTTGAATTAATACATTAATTAAACAGAGCAATTTAAATATTCATATAATACGTTTCAAACTCCATGCCACTGATAATTTGAATCGATTAAACGGCAGGTTTTTTCTTATTTAATTTCATTAATACTAAAGCCCCTACTACAAAAAAGATGAAAAAAAGTAGAATAGAGTTTCTCATACTCCCTGTTATTTGATCTACAGTTGCAAACAAAGTCATTCCTATAACAATACTTGTTTTTTGCGTTACGTCGTAAAAACTGAAGTATGATGTGTTGTTATTTGATTTGGGTAAAAGCTTTGAATAAGTTGATCTTGACAATGATTGAATTGCACCCATCACTAGACCAACAAAACCTGCAGCAATGTAAAACTCAGTTGTTGATTCGACAAAATAACCAAAAACACATAGCATTGCCCAAGCAAAGTTTAAAATAATCAGTGTATTTATATTACCAATTTTATTTGAAATCCTAGCGCTTAACACTGAACCAATTATAGCTACCAATTGAATTAGTAAAATACTGAATATAAGACCTAATCTTTTTTCATCATCACCACCCCAATTAATTTCAGCTTCTCCAAAATAAGTCGCAACAAGTATTACTGTTTGCAAAGCAATACTATAAATAAAAAAAGAAACTAAAAAGGTTTTTATAGTGTCAAGTTTTTTAAATTGATGCCAAACCTCTTTTAATTTGCTGTAACCAGAAAAAAATACATTTGCCCCAACGAAATGTTTGTTGCCCTTGTCATTAGTTCTATCATAATATTTCTTTCCTGGTAAATAGTAAAAACTATATTGACTAAACAAAAACCACCAAACACCAACCATTATAAAAGAAATTTTCATAGCATTAATTTGAGCATTGCCATTTAATTCATTAATGAAAAACTTTTCTGGCATATTAACCATCAAAATGTTAATTAATAATAAAATGACACTTCCAATATATCCCATTGCATATCCTTTGGCACTTATTTTATCTTGTTGTTCCTTAAATGCAATTTCTGGTAAATAGGAGTTGTAGAAAACCAAACTCGCCCAAAAACCAATTAGGGCAATGAAATAATACATCAAACTTGTTTCAAGATTTTCAATATCAAACCAATAAAGCATGATGCAAGCAGCAGAACCAGAGTAACAAAAAAACTTCATAAAAAGTTTTTTTCTGCCGGTATAATCAGCAATTCCTGATAAAAGCGGAGTTAGATTTACTAAAATAAGAAATGCAAAAGCCGTTACATAACTAATCAAAGCTGTATTTTTAAATTCAATCCCTTGAAAAGTTATGTAGTCATCTGTTACAGATCCGTAGAATATTGGAAATATGGCAGTGGAAATTACCAAAGGATAAACTGAATTAGCCCAATCATAAAAAGCCCAGGCATTGAGTAATTTTTTACTACCCTTAGGATGTTTTAACATTTCATTGGTTTTTTCAAATAAACGAAATTGTTTTAAAATGATAAATGTAAATTTGCTAAGGCTATGAAAAAAATAAAACAGGGCATTAAAATTCCCTCATACATTAAGTATGGATTACAATCAATTGAATTTTTAAGTCCATACATAGCCATGCGTGTCGCATCATATTTGTTTTCAGTTCCTTACAAGTTTAGGATTTCGCCGATAGAAATCGATGAAATGGAAAAAAGAAAGAAAGGTTTCTTGCATGTTCCCGCACTTAACAAATCAATATGTATTTACAATTGGACAGGAAATGGAAAAAATATTCTTTTGGTTCATGGATGGAGCGGTAGAGGGACAAGTATGTATAAAATTGCTCAAATTTTAAATGAAAGCGGGTTTAATGTCATTTCATTTGATGCCCCTGCTCATGGTAAGTCCGAAGGGACTACGACTGGTGCTCCTGAATTTGTCCAAACTATAAATTTACTTAACAACCATTTTAATGGGTTCTATGCAATTATTGGTCATTCTCTTGCAACAGTACCAATTTTCAAATGCTATAATAATTTAAGAGGGATTGAAAAGATTGTTACTATTGGTTCTGTAAATAAAATGATAGATATATTTGAAAATTTTACAACCCGACTTAAATTAAAGAAGTCCACATGCAACATCATGATAAAATATTTGGAAAAGAAATTTGATGTTAGTGTTGACTCATATGCTGCAGAAAAAATGACAGAACAAATTGAATGCAAAATACTTATGTTTCATGACAAAGATGATAGAGAAATTCCGATTGAATGCAGTAGAATTTTAAATGAAAAACTAAAGAACTCAAAATTAATTGAAACCACCGGACTTGGTCATAGTAGAATTTTAAAGGATATTGAAGTTGCAGAAAAAATTAAAACTTTTATTTTAGAGCAATGAAAAAGCTAATTTTATTTTTTCTTATGATATTTTTCTTGACTAATTATTCATTTAGCCAAGAAAAAATAAGTGGGTCAATGAGTTCGACAAATCAAAATATATCTATGAAAAAAACAAACGAATATTGGAAAAGTAAACTAAGCCCTGAAGCTTTTAGAGTATTAAGAGAAAATGGGACAGAATATCCTCACACAGGTGAATATAATCTTCATTTTGAAAAAGGCACCTATAGATGTAAAGGATGTGATGAAGAATTGTTTGTTAGTGATTCAAAATTTGAATCAAACTGTGGCTGGCCAAGTTTTGATTCATCAATTAAGGGAAAAATCAGATATGAAAAAGACACTACTTTAGGAATGATTAGAACTGAGATTATTTGCAACAGTTGTGATGGTCATTTAGGTCATGTCTTTAACGATGGTCCAACTTCAACTGGACTTAGGTATTGCGTTAATTCAGTTGCTTTGGATTTTGATTCTAAGGATGAGTAATTAAAAAATCTCCTAGTTTTTATTTTATCAATAACAATAGTGTTTTGTATTTTTACAAAAAAAAGCATGAGTAAATACGATTTAATAATACTTGGTAGTGGTCCTGGAGGTTATGTTGCGGCTATAAGAGCTTCTCAACTTGGTTTAAAAACAGCAATTATTGAAAAGGAAAACCTTGGTGGAATATGTCTTAACTGGGGATGCATTCCAACAAAAGCGCTTATTAAATCTGCTGAAGTATTTGATTACCTAAAACATGCGGAAGATTATGGATTAAAAATTAAAGAATATGATAAGGATTTCAACGCGGTAGTTAACAGAAGTCGTAATGTTGCGAATACAATGAGCAAGGGAGTGAATTTTTTAATGAAGAAAAATAAAATTGATGTAATTATTGGGCATGGTACGCTTTTACCTGAAAAAAAAGTCCTGGTTCAATCTGAAAATGAAGAGAAAGAAGTTTCTGCTGAACATATAATTATTGCTACTGGTGCAAGAGCAAGAGAACTCGCAAATCTTAAACCAGACGGAAAAAAAATTATAGAATACAGAAAAGCAATGACACTAGAAAAACAACCAAAAAAAATGGTTATTGTTGGTTCTGGAGCTATTGGAGTTGAATTTGCTTATTTCTATAATGCAATGGGTACTGAAGTTATAATAGTTGAATATCAACCAAGAATTGTTCCTGTTGAAGACGAAGACATTTCCAAACAAATGGAAAAGATATTCGTCAAATCTGGAATTAAAGTATTTACAAGTTCTGAGGTTAAAGAAGTTCAAGAAAATGGTAAAACATTAAAAGTGGTTATTGAGAAAGATGGTAAATCAAGTGATATTGATGCCGATGTGGTATTATCAGCTGTTGGAATTAAAGCCAATATTGAAAACATTGGACTGGAAGAATTAGGTTTGAATGTTGAAAATGACAAAATTGTTGTTGATTCATTTTATAATACTAACGTTCCAGGATACTACGCAATTGGTGATGTAACTGGTGGACAATCACTTGCTCATGTTGCATCTGCCGAAGGAATTATATGTGTAGAAAAAATTGCCGGCCTAGACGTTGAAAAATTGGATTATGAAAATATTCCAGGTTGTACCTACAGCCAGCCTGAAATAGCTTCTGTAGGATTAACAGAACTACAAGCCAAAGAAAAAGGTTATGAATTAAAAGTTGGAAAATTTCCTTTTACTGCATCTGGTAAGGCACAAGCTAGTGGGACTCCAGATGGATTTATTAAAGTAATTTTCGATGCTAAATATGGCGAGTGGCTTGGTTGCCATATGATTGGTTCTGGCGTTACTGACATGATTGCTGAAGCTGTATTGGGTAGGAAATTAGAAACTACTGGACACGAAGTACTCAAATCTGTGCATCCTCACCCTACTATGAGTGAAGCTGTAATGGAAGCTGTTGCAGATGCCTACGGAGAAGTAATACATCTGTAATTTATAGACTTTTATTAACAAAGCTTTGGACAGCTAAATAATAACTCATCAATCCAAAACCCATTATTAAACCTGATGCAACAGGCGTAATGAAAGATTTATGTCTGTAATCTTCTCTTGAGGCAGTATTTGAAATATGCACTTCAATTACTGGTGATTCAACAGCCTTAATCGCATCGGAAATTCCAATGGAAGTATGAGTGTATGCTCCTGCATTTAGTATTATTCCATCAAAATCAAAGCCAAATTTTTGAATAGCATCAATTAATTCTCCCTCAATATTTGATTGAAAATAACTAAATGTACAAGACTTAAAATCAGATTTCAATTTCTTTAAAAAAACATCAAAATCTTGATTTCCATAAATATTTGTTTCTCGCTTTCCTAGTAAGTTTAAATTAGGCCCATTAATTATAGATAACTTCATAATTTGTCAAAACTAATAAACTCTGGAAAATGAATTGTTATTTTTGAGTATGAATTGGGACGATTGCCTTAACAAATATGCCATACATTTAGAATTTGAGCTTGGTCTATCCAAAAATAGTATTGATAGTTATTTATTTGATATCAAAAAACTAAAAGACTTTATTGAAAAAAATTATAATCAAAAATCCCCTGAAAAAATAAAACATAATGAATTAAAAAAATTTGTTTTTACAATTTCTAAAGAAGTCAAATCATCATCTCAATCAAGAATAATTTCCGGTCTAAAAAGTTTTTATAATTTTTTACAATTCGAAACAAAGTTGGAAAATAATCCAACAAAACTATTAGAAACTCCAAAAATTAGAAAACAATTTCCTGACACTTTATCTACAGAAGAAATTGATAACTTAATAAATTGCATTAGTAATAAGGATACTTTTTATCATCGTAACTCTTGTGCAGTAGAACTTATGTATAGTTGTGGCTTAAGAGTTAGTGAACTTATTTCTCTAAAATTTTCAGATTTATTTTTTGATGAAGCTTTGATTAGAGTTAGAGGAAAAGGTGATAAAATGAGATGGGTGCCAATTGCTGAGTCAACAGCTAAAATTTTGAAAAACTATATTAATATTCGAAAAAACAATAACAAAGAAAAAAAAGGACATGAAGACAAAATTTTTCTTAACAATCGAGGAAGTTCAATTTCAAGGTTTATGATTTTTGCAATTATTAAAAATGCAGCAAAAAAAGCAGATATAAAGAAGAAAATTAGTCCACACACATTGAGACACTCTTTTGCAACTCATTTAGTAGAAAACGGAGCTGAAATTCAAGTGGTTCAACATATGATGGGTCACTCAAGTGTTTTAACAACTGAGAGATACGTTCATATGAGTCAAAAACATTTGATGAATTCTATATCTAGATTCCACCCAAGAAGCAAAAGTTAATTAACAATTTCATTGTAATAATTCAAAAAAATTAAATTCTCTCATTAAAAATATTCTTTACTTTTTTATTTAATAGACTAATAATTTTTGCTTGAGGTTGATAAATATCTCCATTTTCTTTTACCATCCCTTGTTTTAATAATTTCTTTTTTTTATTAAAACGATTATAATCTTGCGATTGCAAAGAAAAGAATATCAATAAAAATATTAATGGAAAAAATTTCATGTAGCTTTAAATATATTTATTTCCATTTAAATAAACTCATTTAATTCTACTCTACAGTCATTATAAATCCCTCGCCATGGACATTAGAAATATTAATTCTATTATCTAATTTTAAATGCTTTCTCAATTTAGCAATATACACATCCATAGAACGGGATGTGAAGTAAGTGGAATTGTTCCATATTTTTTTTAAAGCCAACTCCCGTGGCATTAAATCGTTTTTATAAATAATAAGTAAATGCAAGAGATCTCCTTCTTTCGGCGATAATTTTATAATTTCATTTTTTTCGTAGCTTAATTCACGGAGTTTTGCATTAAAAAAGTATCTTCCAATTTTAAATGTATGCTTAACTGATTTTCTAATATCATAATTTTGCTCAATTCTTTTAAAAATAACTTTAATTTTAGAAAGTAATACATCTGAGTCAAATGGTTTTGTTAGATAATCGTCAGCTCCAATTTTAAAGCCCCTCAAAACATCATCTTTCATTGATTTGGCTGTTAAAAAAATTATGGGAACTGATAAACTGCTATTTCTGATTTCTTTTGCTAAGGTAAAACCATCTTTATATGGCATCATCACATCTAATAAGCATAAATCGAATTGATTTTTTTTAAAAGCATTGAGGCCTTCTAGACCATTTCTTGTCAATATAGCCTCAAAACCATTTATTTCAAGGAAATCTCTCAAGATTGTTCCAAAATTTTGGTCATCTTCTGCGATTAAAACCTTTTTTTTTGTCTTTATCATTTAAAACTTTTAATTGGTAACTTGACTGTAAAAGTACTTCCTTTATTTATTTTACTTTCCACATTAATTGTACCATTGTGAAGTTCAATGATTCTTTTAACGTAAGATAGACCCAAACCGTGACCTTTTACATTATGTATATTTCCAGATTGCTCACGATAAAATTGTTCAAATATTTTTCTTCTAACGGCGGGAGTCATTCCAATACCATTATCAGAAATTTTTATTTCAAATATTTTATCAAAAATTGTTGTAACAATTTCGATTTTTAAATTTTCCTTTGAATATTTGATTGCATTTTCTAGTAAGTTCACCCACACATTTGTAATATGTGACTGTGACAATCCAATTTTGATATTTAGTGGATCTAAATCAACCTTAATTTTTCCATGATTTTTATCCAAGAGTAATTGTACGTGCTCTACAGCATGATTTATTGTAATGTTTGGATTTATTTCTTTTTTAGATAATTCAAGTTCACTTTTATCTAACGAAGAGATTTGTAATACATTTTCTACTTGATTATTCATTCTATTGCTTTCCTGCTTAATCATTCCAAGATATTTATCCACTTTATTTTGCTGTTTAACTATAACTGGATTTGCTAGTGCATCTAAAGCCAATCTTATTGTTGCAATTGGGGTCTTAAACTCATGCGTCATATTATTTATGAAATCAGATTTTATCGAAGATATTTTTTTTTGTTTGAAAAGCTGATTTAGTGTAATAACAAATACCCCAATAATTAAAATTGTGAATAAAATCGATAACACTACTGAACTTAAAATTGAAGAAATTATAAATGCTCTTTTTTCGGGAAATACCATTCTAAGTTCATAACTACTGTTACCATTAATATCTAAAAATAATGGTGTTTTATAAATTGTCTGATTAATATAATTTAAAAAAAAATCTGTGCCTATATCAGTCATTCTATTTCCATCAAAAACTCTAAATTCAAAATCAGCATCTATATCTCTAAGTAGTAACTCTTGTCCGAGAAGAAGTTCTAACTCAAAATTACTTACCCTTCTTTCAATTATTTTATTTTGAGCTATTTCCATAAATATAGATTCATATTTAGCAATATCCATCGAAGACAATCTTTGAATTTGCTGCATTTTTTCTGAGGCTGTCATTGTGGTTATAGCATTTTCTACATCTTTTTCTAGAAGTGTGGTCGCTTTGACACTTCTGTAATCCAAAATTGGCGTAGAATCGATTGCTATAGGATCAAATAAATTTGGAAAAATTCCATACGTATCTTCAATAATTCCACTTGAAACTAATAATGTTTTATCCTTCTCGGTAACTCTGTCAATATATTGAAATACTTCTGTTATTTGAGACTCCTTTGGTGAGCCGATGCTATCCATAATTTTTTGAGTAGCAGCAATATAGTCTCTTAATTCCCTTTCCTTTATTTGTTCGGAAACAGCAGCTAAAGTATTATTGACACTGAGAGAAAATTGTCTGTCTTTATTGTTAAGATTGGTCTGAATCCAGAATATTTGAATGAAAATTATTCCAAGCAAAGATGAAAACATCAAAATAATTAAAACAACAAATAAATTTTTTCTCATTATTTAAATATAATTATCAATATTTAATTACTTAACATAAATTGGTTGTGCAGATTTAGTACTTGTAGTTTAGTTTTTTCTAAATCAATATTTTCAATAATATAATTGGTAAAGGGAATTTTGATAGAGTCCTTCCACTGATTTTTCATTACATCATTTATTCTTTTTCTTGTGTAATTTTTCCTTGTCAATCTCTTAATTTTTTCAATATGAGGGGCAGTTACTAAAATCACTCCATCAAAAAAACTTTTATGATTTTGCTCCAAAACTATAGCCGATTCATATAATGTATATTTAAAATCCTGATTGTTTTTCCATTGATTATACGACGAAATGACGCTAGGGTGAACAATAGAATTTAGCTCATGTAGTTTATTTGAATCTTTAAATATAATTCCTGAAATCAAATTAGTATTTAAAAAATTATTGGTATATGCATCTGTTCCAAATAAGTTTATAATCTTTATCTTGATTTTTTCATTTTCCTCCATTACAGTTCTGGCTTTTTTATCAGCTGAAAATGTTGGAACGCCTAGTTGAGAAAAAAATTTTAATACCGTTGATTTACCACTACCAATACCACCTGTTAAAGCTAAATGCATAGAATCTAAACTCAAATAACTTTAATTTATTTTTTAAAAAGATCTTTTATAATATCTTCACTAATACCCATATTTGAGAAGCCACCATCATGGAATAAATTTTGTAAGGTTACTTTTTTTGTCAAATCTGAAAATAATGTTATGATATAATTTGCGCAATCCATAGCATCTGCATTTCCAAGTGGTGACATTTTTTCAGCGTAATCCAAAAAATCATTAAATCCTTTAATCCCCTGACCAGCTGTTGTTGGAGTTGGCGATTGGGAAATTGTATTTACCCTAACCTTTTTATCTCGTCCAAAGTAATAACCGAAACTTCTTGCAACCGATTCTAAAAAAGCTTTGTTGTCTGCCATATCATTATAATCCGGAAACACTCTTTGAGCAGCGATATAGGACAATGCTACTATACTACCCCATTCCTCAATTGAATCTTTCTTATATAAAACCTGCATTAGTTTATGAAAAGAAAGAGCTGATACATCCAAACCTTTTATCGTCCATTCATATTTCTGTTGAGTGTACAAATTTCCTTTGCGTACATTTACAGACATTCCAATTGAATGCAGAACAAAATCAATTTTTCCACCAAATAATGACATTGTTTCTGAAACTAAATTCTCCAAATCATCTAATGATGTTGCATCTGCTGGAATAATTTTAGAATCAGTTAAATCAGATAATTTATTCAACGTTCCCATCCTTAACGCAATTGGTGCATTTGTTAATACAAAATTAGCACCCTCTTCCTTAGCTCTAAGAGCTGTTTTCCAAGCAATTGACTTTTCATCTAGTGCCCCAAAAATTATTCCTTTTTTACCTTTTAATAAATTGTTACTCATAATTTTAAATTTTCTTTAATTCTTTTGCGTGTTTTAATGCTGAATCTTTTATTTCTTTACCTCCAAGCATTTCGGCGATTTCAATAATTTTCTCATCCTCATTTAGTTTTTTTAGAAATGTTTTTGTCGTATTTTCTGATTGTTTTTTAAAAACTTTATAATGATTGTTGGCAAAAGCAGCAATTTGTGGTAAATGGGTAATGGAAATTATTTGAAGGAATTCACTCATGTCAAATAATTTTTTCCCCATTTTCTTTGCCATTTCTCCGGAAATTCCAGTATCAATTTCATCTAAAATTAAACACGGTAAATAAGTCTTTTTTGAAATTATAGATTTAATAATTAACATAATCCTTGAAAGTTCACCACCAGAAGCTGTTTTATGTAAAGGTGATAAATCAGTTCCTTTGTTAGGAGAAAATAAAAGTTCCACATTTTCATTACCAAACAAACTTGGCTTATCAAGTTTTACAACGTTGAATTTGAATTTTATATGTTCCATGCCTAAATCTTTTGACAATGACATTAATAAATCCTCTAATGGCTTTATATTTTTTTGCCTTTCCAAGGATAATTTTTTAGAACTAGTTTTTAAAGCAAGAATTGACTCGCTGATTTTAATATTTAAATCTTCAATTTCATTTTCGAATGACTCCAGGCTTTGACAACTTTCATATAAATTATCCCTTATTGTAATTAGCTCGCTCGTTGATGAAACATTGTGTTTGCTACACAAATTATAAAGAAGATTTAATTTATTATTGATATCCTCAAGTTTTTTGGGATCACCTACAAAATTCTCAAACTTAAACTCTAGTTCGTGTAAAATATCATCAAACTCCGCTCTTAACGATTCAATTCTTTTATTTAAAGATTTGAAATCTGAATCAATTTCAGAAATTGAATTAGAAAACTTGTTAATATCAACTAACTTGTCTGTAACTCCATGAGTTTCTTGTCTACTTAATGCAATAATTTTAGAAGTTGTTTGCTTAATGTTGTCATAACTATTTAAAATCTTTTGCTGTTGTGATAATTCTTCAATTAAATTTGGTAACAGATTTATTTTTTGAAGTTCATCTAATAAAAACTTATTGTAATCATGATTTTTTTTAAGCTCATTTTTCTCAATAGTTTTTAATTCCAGTTCTTTACTGTATCTGTCCCATATATAGAAGTTTTTTCTAACCTTACTGGCTAAATCATTATTTTCAGAAAAAGAATCTAGGAGAGTTAAAAAATAATTTTTATTTGTAAGCTGCAAATTTTCTCGCTGCATATGAATATCAATTATCCTATCACCAATTGTTTTTAATTTTTCAAGATTAACAGGTGTATCGTTAATAAATGACCTTGATTTTCCATTGGAGTTAATCTCTCTCCTAAAAATTGTATCTATATGAAAGTCTAAATCAAATTTTTCAAATATTTGATAAAAAGTGTCTTTCTCTAGTATAAATGAAGCTTCTACAATACATTTTTTATTTTTAATTTTCAAAGAACTATGATCAGCTCTTTTACCTAACAATAGTGATAAGGCACCTAGTATAATTGACTTCCCAGAGCCTGTTTCTCCGGTGATTATATTAAGACCGTTGGAAAAATTGACCTCTAAATCCTCAATTAATGCGAAATTTTTAACAGATAATGATAATAACAAAACATGTAATTGAAATATAAATATAGGACCTTTACGACACTTGATAAATTATTTTGTCAATTAATAATCTTCCAATAATTTGACAAATTTGGGTAGAAGCTATTTAAAAATGATTTTAAGTCCTGAGTGTTAAAATCTGGACCACTTGCAAAAATTTGACTTATTTCCTCTGCTTTTGCATCAAAAAAAGATCTAATTAGCATAGAATTTGGCTGACTTTGTAAAACTGGCTTCAACAACAAAATATTTTTAAAAATAATTTCTTTTGACCCTGATGGATTTTGAACCATCTCATCCATTGCTTTTCTGTGATAATTATATACAAGTTGTCTAAACGGTAAGAAAGTGTTTGATGATAATTCATCAATTATATTGTATCTGTTATTATTTCTTGAAAATTCCCATCCGCTAATACCATTTGATTGTGCGGTATCGGCAATAATTTTAGCTTTTTCAAAAAACTTTGAGCCACCTAAAAATTGAAAACTGTCAAATTCAAATCCCAGAGTTAAAAATGTGTAATATGAAAGTATTGATACAAGGTTATTTGTATACCTATCAATATCAAAAGTTAAAGGTTGAAAATCTTGATAATCAAAATTAACATCTTGGTCAAAAAAATTTGTTAGTGGAGATAAATAAGATGAATTATAGATAGGCCTACCTGACTGTATTTGTAAATTTGAGTTGTAATTACCATTATCAATATCCTTTATAGTTAATAGGATGGAAATGGAAATTGAATAGTCAAAACCAACTGTTTCTTCAATCCAATTATTAAAGTTTAAAAAATCATTCACTGATTTTTCTAAATTTTTTATCGACTGTAAATTTGTTTGCTCTATTAAATCGGTAACAATCCGAAAATCAGCCTCAATTTTTTGAGAAAAAAGTGCCTGACACATAATGACAACAAATAAATATTTTTTCATTCTAAAGCATTTGTTTTACATGTTGAAGAATGTCTTTAGCAACTAATTTTTTGTCCTTAGTTGGATAAACATTACGTTCACCCTTTTTATTTAAGAAGGTAATTTTATTAGTTTCAGAGCCAAAACATGAATTTTCATTGTCAAGGGAATTTAATACTATACCATCAAGATTTTTTGATTTAAGTTTTTTTTCAGCGTTTATAACACTATTTATGCTCTCCAACGCAAATCCAATAATAATTTTAGAGCCCTTTTTCTTTCCAAGTTCATACAAAATGTCTATGGTACTGTTTATCTCTAAAGTAGATTTAATCATTGATTTTTTCATCTTTGATTTATAAACTTTCAAAGGCTTGATGTCAGCAACTGCAGCTGCCATAATTAAAACCTCACATCTAACAAATTCATCTTTACATTTATTAAACATTTCATCAGATGTTACAACATTTTTAAGAGAAATATTATCATTTATGTTTAGACCATTTGTTGGACCGCTAATCAAAGTAACATCGGCTCCTTGATTTGAAGCTTCATTGGCTATAGCATATCCCATTTTTCCAGTTGAAAAATTTCCAATAAATCTTACAGAATCGATTGGTTCATAAGTAGGCCCAGCAGTTACTAATATTTTTTTTTTAAAGAGAGGAGAATTTTTTTCAAAATATTTAATTAGGAAATTGATAATATTTTCTGGTTCTTCCATTCTACCCTTCCCCTCTAACCCACTTGCCAAAGAACCAGAAGTGGAGGGAATGTGAAAATTTCCAAATTCAATTAGTTTTTTAATATTATTTTGAACCGATGGGTGTTTGTGCATATCTAAATCCATCGCAGGTGCGAAAAAAACAGGACATTTAGATGATAGATATGTTGCAATCAAAAAATTATCTGAATTAGAACTAACCATTTTAGAAATTGTATTTGCGGAAACAGGGGCTATTAACATCAAATCAGCCCAAATCCCCAATTCAACATGATTGTTCCATTTTGAACTTTCATCCTCATTTATGAATGAACAGTATACTTTATTTTTTGATAAGGTACTTAAAGTAAGTGGAGTTACAAATTGCATCGCGGAATCAGTTAAAACAACTTTGACTTCAGCTCCAGCTTTCACTAACAACCTTAGAATTAATGGAGCTTTAAAAGCTGCTATACTACCTGAAATTCCTAAAATAATTCGTTTACCATTAAGTAACGACATCAGTTTTTTTCTTTGTCCTCTTGAGTATGGCGATAATAAATTTTATCATTTAACCATTGTTCAATGGCTATTGCATGTGGTTTTGGAAGTTTTTCATAGAATTTAGAAACCTCAATTTGTTCCTTATTTTCAAAAATTTCTTCCAAATTTTCGGTTGGAGTTGCGAATTCTTCAAGTTTATTAAATAATTCTATTTTTATATCCTCATTAATCTGAATCGATCTCTTAGAGATAATTGATATTGCTTTATAAATATTGTTTGTGTTTTCATCCAACGAAACTCTATCATAAGTTTTTGTTGTTTCAGATGCTTGAGTATTTTTTAGATTCATAATTTATTTTTGATTTGCAAAATTAACCATTTCTTCAACAACTTGATCAAATATTTTTTTTGCTTCTTTTAGGAATTGAGATTCAGGATACAGCCTTGTAAAATTTTGATACTTAGATTTAGAATCCTCTAGTCTTGATAGTTTTTTATAATCAATACTATTCAGTGCCAATGTCGCTGACGATTTGAATTGAACTAGTAACGCAGACTCACGAAAATTTGTGCCCGGATTATCAGCAATAAAATTATCAAGTGATTTTATGGAAGCCTTATAGTCTTTAATTGTGTGATATTGTTTTGCAATTTCAAATCCTTTTTTTTCTTTTTTTAATCTCAGCTCCTCAGCCATAGAATTTGCATCTGGCAATCTTTCACTGTTGGGATACCTATTAATAAATTCTTGAATTTGGTCCAAAGCTTTATCAGTATCAGACTGATCTAAACTAAACTTAGGTGAACTTTTATAATAAGAGAAAGCCATTAAAAAATATGCCTCATCAACTTTTTGACTTTTTGGGTATGCTTTAATAAAAGTTTCAAATTCATAAGCAGAAAGAATATAATTTTTCGTTTCAAGTAAACAATTAGCATAAAAAAAGGTAATCCTCTCTGCCTGAGGCTTTGTTCTATAACCATCTTTTAATTGAGCGAAGAGTTGGGAGGCTTTTTTGAATTTTTTTTGTTCATAATATTCCATTGCAGCATCATTTTTTAAAGATAAATCATCTGCTTTAAGAACTTTTTGAAAATCGCTACAACCTAAAAAAGGAATTAAAAATAGTAACAAACAATATTTCAGAATTAATGGTTTGATTCGATTTAATTTAAATTTAATTAAATACATTTTTTTAATAGATATTTTGTTGGCTAATATAGTTTTTAATTTCATGGCTCAAACTTTCGGATGCTTCTACCAACGGAAGGCGTACAAAATAGTCACATAATTTTTTTTTGTTTAAGAATTGCTTTAATTCCAGTTGGATTTCCTTCCTTGTATGCCATATCAATTATTGGTTGAATTTTTTTCTTAAAATCTATTATATCTAATTTTTTTTCAGCAGTTTTCATCGCATCAATAAACAATTTTGGATAAGCACCAGCAATAACAGAAATTACTCCATTACCACCGAGTTGAGCTGTTTCAAGGGCAGTCGCATCGTCCCCTGATAAAAAAATGAAATTTTTATTTGTGTTTTCAATAATATATTTTGCTTGTTTTAAATTTCCACTGGCATCTTTAATTCCAATTATATTTTTGGAGTTCTTTGATAAGTTAATTACAGTATCTGGTTGAATATTAACACCAGTTCTACCTGGAACATTGTAAATAAATAACGGTGCTTTGATATTTAAATCTAACTTCATATAATGTTTATAGAGACCTAATTGTGATGGTTTATTATAATATGGTGTGACAGAAAGAATTGCATCAAAATCATTTACGTAATATTCATTTATATCATTGATAACTTTACTAGTATCATTGCCTCCAATTCCCATTAGCAGTGGAACCCTAAAATTATTGCACTCCTTGAAAATTCTGAATATTTTTTTTCTTTCATTTTTTGTTAATGTAGAAGTTTCACCAGTGGTTCCTAGTGCAACTAGAAAATCAACTTTAGATTCTATCAAATAATTAATAATATTTCCCAATGATACATAATCTACTGAACCATCACTTTTAAATGGGGTTATGACTGCAACACCAGTTGAAACTTTGTTTTTAAAAATCATTTGGTTTGATTTTCTTATAATATTTTTTTAAATCTAAAAGAAAAAAAGAAAAATCTAACTTTTCACTAACTACTAAATCATTCAATCTTTTATCCAACGAAAATGGACCTATTCTAAAAGATGCATCTAATTTAGATGAAAAAAGTTGCAATGGAATTGAAATATTTGAAACGAAATGAACCAGTAAGTCATATTTTTGACTCATTACGTAATTCAGTTCGTTGTCAATAAATCTTCCATACCAATCAATACTTTTTCTATGCAAGTGAGGCCTAGGTTTTCCCTCAAGCATTTTTTTATTTTCAGCATAATTTACATATTCAATTAAGTCATAGCTATTAGAAAAAATAGCACAGAATTCTTCAAATTGTGATTCAGTAATATCTAAATCAACGTCATGTATAAAAATAAGTCTCTTGATTTTTTTTGGATTATTAACTGACCTTTCACTTAACTGTTCCAGTTGTTTATTTAATTTTCTTTTTGCAAAAAACTTCATTTTGTAAAATTATCATTTAACTTTTCATAGTTAGCTTATCAATTAAAAAATTTTCATCAATTATTTTGATTTTTAATGATTTTGCTTTTGATATTTTAGATGGACCTGCATTCTCTCCACATAGCAAATATTGAATCTTATTTGAGATTGATGATTTTACATAACCTCCATTTTTTTCTATTAATTGTTTTAGCTCATCTCTCGACTTTAAAATAAAAGTGCCAGAAATTACAAAATTTAATTCTTTGAGTTTTTCAGAGTTAATTTCATCTTTTTCTTTTTTAAAATTTAATCCATAACTCTTTAATCTGCTTATTATATTTATGTTTTCATTGTCCTGAAAAAATTCTATAATACTTTTAGATATCTTGTACCCAATTTCGTCAACTAACTCAAGTTCCTCTTCGTTTGCTTCAATTAAATTATCAATTGATTTAAAATGATTTGTTAATTTTTTTGAAACAGTCTCACCAACGTATCTAATTCCAAGCGCAAACAGAATTTTTTCATACGGGTTCTTTTTAGAGTCGTTTACAGCATTAATTATATTTTTTGCAGTTTTTTCTGCAACGCGATTTAAATCAATTAAATCCATGTATTTGAGCTGATATAAATCAGCATAATTTTTTATGATGTTGTTTTTTAATAATAATTTAATTGTCTCACCACCCAATCCATCGATATTCATCGCCTTCCTAGAAATGAAATGTTTTATTCTTCCTAATATTTGAGGAAAACATGACTTTGAGTTTGGGCACATATGTTGCGACTCATCAGGTTTAATAATTAAATTTGTTTGGCACTCAGGACATTTTGATATAAAAGAAATTGTGGAGCTTGTATTGCTTCTTTTTTCAATATTTATTGAAACAATTTTTGGAATAATCTCTCCTCCTTTTTCAATATTAACAACATCATTAAGCCTTATCCCCAGATTTTCAATATATTCTAAGTTATGAAGTGAGGCTCTTTTAACAACGGTACCTCCAATTAAAACTGGTTCAAGATTTGCAACTGGGGTAACAATCCCTGTTCTGCCCACTTGATATGTAACATCAATTAATTTTGTTTCGACAGATTCAGATTTAAATTTATAAGCAAGTGCCCATCTTGGAGATTTGGAAGTAAAACCTAAAATTTTTTGTTGTTGCAGGTTGTTGACTTTAATAACTATGCCATCAATTTCAAATGGTAATTTATTTCTATGGTTTTCCCAATGATTTATAAATTTAATGACGTCTTGAATGTTTTTTGAATAAGAGTAATAATTTGACACATTAAATCCCCATTCAGAACACTTTTTGAGTGCTTCTTTTTGTGTTTTTAAAAATTCGTTTTTTGATATTATTTGATACAAAAAACAATCTAATTTTCTATCCGAAACTATTTTACTGTCTTGAAGTTTTATCGTACCAGATGCAGTATTTCTTGGATTCATATACTTTTCTTCGCCCATTTCTTCTCTTCTTTTATTTAAATCCGAGAATACATTTTTTGTCATTATAATTTCTCCGCGTATTGTAAATCTAATAGGCAAGTTATTACCTGAAACTTTTAATGGTATTGTTCTAATTGTTTTAACATTTCTAGTAACATTATCTCCAAATATTCCATCACCTCTTGTAATAGCCTTAACTAACTCTCCGTTCTCATATGTAACACTTATCGAAACCCCATCAAATTTAAGTTCACAAGTGTAATTAATGTCATCACTTTTTAAAATTTTTTTGATTCTTTTTTGCCATTCATATATTTCTTCAATTTCATAAGAGTTATCAAGTGAATACATTTTATATTGGTGTTTTTCAGAATCAAAATTTTTAGTTATTTCGCCTCCAATTCTTTGGGTAGGAGAATTAGAATCATAAAAATTTGGGTGTTTTTCCTCAAGTATCTTTAGTTTTCTTAGTTTCATATCAAACTCATAATCTGAAATAATAGGAGAATCATCTATATAATATAGCTTATTATGGTTGTGAAGTTCATCTCTTAGTAACTTGATTTCTTTTTCTATATTCATTTTTTTATAGCACTTATAAATCTATTTTTTTCATTGAAATCTCTTTTAACTTCTATATTATGAAATTTATTTTTTTGTAATATATGTTTAATTTTAATAAGGTTTTCAGAATAAAATTCAAAATACAGCTTACCTCCTTTCCTTAAAGATTTTTTACTAAAATTAACTATAGCATTATAAAAAATCAATGGTTTATTATTTGGAACAAAAATTGCTTCATTTGGCTCAAAGTCTAAGATAATTTTGCTTGTATCAAAGTCTTCATTGGCATATATGTATTGGAAAAAAACTAGTAGTTTGAAAATAAAAATTAGAATGAAAACTGATATTACGTTAGCATATAAAAAACTTTGCAATGATTATAGGATTAGTCTTTGAAAATAAAATATCTGTAATGTTTGAAAACAATTTATTTTTTGTTGGATTGATGTTAATAATTACGTCTATTTT
>MDTB01042983.1_pt1 | contig 42284 bp, 38 predicted proteins | sample 811161 | NCBI WGS metagenome assembly MDTB01 (sample SAMN05326650, study PRJNA326480) | marine metagenome | isolation source: seawater | place: Mediterranean Sea | collected 2009 | reverse complement strand
ATTGTGAATCGCTCTTTTCTTCCTTGGAAGATGAATCTCCTCCTTCTTTTTTAGCATCTGCACCCTCATCTCCTTCTTCTTCTCCTTCTTCTTCTTCTTCTTCTTCTATTATATTCCTAGCTGTTTTAACACTAACCACTACTGAGCTCTCAGGTTGAATAAAGTTATAATTATCGTTTTCAATATCTGTAATTCTAACTGAATTTCCAATTCTCAATTCAGATATATCGATGGAAATGTTATCAGGTATATTTTTAGGAAAAGACCTGATTAGTAATTTTCTCATAACTAAATTCAGTTGCCCTCCATTTCTAACTCCAATAGAATTCCCCATCAGCTGAACAGGAATCTCCATAGAGACTAATTCGTTATCTGAAAGTTCAAGAAAGTCAACATGTAATATATTATCATTTACAGGGTGAAATTGTGAATCTCTAATAATTGTATTATAAATTTGGTCTTCTACTTTAATATCTAATATAAACACACTAGGGTTATAAATTATTTTTCTTAATTCTGTATTTTTCACAGTTAAATGTACAGGATCTTTCCCTTTACTATAAATAACACAGGGAATATCACCATTTTTTCTGAGTTTTTTCGAGAACTTTTTTCCTAAGTTTACTCTCGCTATTCCATTTAAAGATACCGATTTCATATTTTTTTATTTTTAATTATACAATAAATTGACTACTAATAGATTTATCAGAATTAATATTTCTAATAGTATCTGCAAAAAGCTTTGCTATACTTAATATTTTTATTTTTTCACTTGTTTGCTTTAATGGCAAACTATCAGTTACCACTAATTCTTCAATACATGAATTTTTTATATTATCATATGCATTTCCTGATAATATAGCGTGAGTACAGATAGCCCTAACACTATTTGCGCCACTTTTTTTCATCAAATAACTTGCTTTTGCCATTGTCCCTGCAGTATCAATCATATCATCTACAATCACAACATCTTTATTTTTGATGTCACCAATAATTTTAATTTTATCAACTACATTTGCTTTTTTTCTTTGCTTATAACAGATAACCATTTCACAATTTAAATGTTTTGCATAAACGTTAGCTCTTTTTGAACCTCCAATATCAGGAGAGGCAATTACAAGATTTTTTAAATTTAATTTTTTTATATAAGGAATAAAGATAGTAGAAGCAAATAGGTGATCTACTGGTATTTTAAAAAAACCTTGAATTTGATCTGCATGCAAATCTAATGTCATAACTCTGTTGGCTCCCGCAGAAGTAATTAAATTTGCAATTAATTTAGCACCTATAGGCACTCTAGGCTTATCTTTTCTGTCTTGTCTGGCAAAACCAAAATAAGGGAGGATAGCAATTATTTCTTGAGCAGATGCGCGTTTAGCGGCATCAATCATTAACAGAAATTCTAATAAAGTTTCAGCAGGGGGAGGAGTTGATTGAATGATGAAAACTTTTTTGCCCCGTAATGTTTCCTCATATGAAGGCTGGAACTCACCATCACTAAAATTAGTAATTACTACGTTACCTAATTCTTCACCATAAGACTTGGCTATTTTTTTAGCAATATCTATAGATGCTTGACCAGAAAATATTTTTACTTTATTCTTCAAAACAACACCTTATATATTAGGGGTGACAAATTTATAAAAATAAAATTTAACTTTCCTATATTAAGTATTATTATATTTGTATTCCTTTTTAGGCCCAGGTGGCGGAATTGGTAGACGCGCTGGATTCAAAATCCAGTTTTGGCAACAGAGTGTGGGTTCGAGCCCCACCCTGGGTACAAAAATTATTAAAAAAAATTTAAATGCATAAAAAAAATTCTCTTGATTTTTATAAAATAAGTTTTTGGGTTTTATTTGTTATTATTATTTTTTCAACTTTCCCCTCTGTAAATAAAAAATCGAAAAGCTACGAAAAGTTAAATCATATAGAAGAGCTTTATGGTGTAATTTTTAAAAATTATCAAAAGTCGATTCCAGAGGACACGTTAATCAAATTTTTAAGAAATGGATTGTTAGATAATTTAGATCCGTTTACTCAGTATATTTCAAAAGAGGAACTTTTAAGAATTAACGAAGATTTTGCAGGGGATTTTTATGGCATAGGAGTTCAATTTACAATAATCAGAGACACTGTTATGGTGATAAAGGTGATAGATAATGGACCTTCATATAAATCAAATATTTTACCAGGTGATAGAATAATTTCGGTTAATTCAAAAAATTTTACCGGAAAAGAAATTGACAATAATCTTGTAATGAATACATTAAGAGGAAAAAAAGGAGAAAAAGTAGATATTAAAGTTTTGAGAAAAAATAAAGAATTAAAAAAAATAATTTATAGAGATGCTATACCGTTAAAAAGTATTGAGACATTTTATTTAATGAATAACAATGTAGGATATTTAAAACTAGAAAAGTTTTCAGCGACAACGTATTACGAATTTCAGGAAGCGCTAACTAACTTAATGCGCCAAGGGGCTGAAAAGTTAATATTAGATTTAAGATCAAATCCAGGGGGCTATTTACAACAAGCAGTTGATGTAACAAACGAATTTTTAGAAGGTAATATGGAAATTGTGAGTACTAAAGGCGACTTTCGAAAAAAACAAACGTACTATTCTAATAATAAGGGAATATTTAAAAAAGGAAATATTGTTGTGTTAATCAATGAAAATAGTGCCTCCGCAAGTGAAATATTAGCCGGCGCCATTCAAGATCATGATAGGGGAAGTATTGTTGGAAAAAAAAGTTTTGGTAAGGGTTTAGTTCAAGAACAAATTCCATTAAAAAATGGCGGTTCTATTAGAGTTACAGTTTCAAAGTATTATACTCCTTCAGGAAGGAGCATTCAGAAACCATATAATTTTTTGGACACTATTGATAATAGAAAAGAATTTAAAACAAAAGGAGGGAGGGTAGTTTTTTCCGATGGCGGAATAACTCCAGATTTTATAATATTTAATGATACAATGTCTGCTTTTGAATCTGATTATTGGAATAAAAATTATAAAAATTTATATGAAAAAGCATTTGATTTTGCTGATAATAATAGAGCAGAATTAACATTGGACTATAAAAGTTTTTTTAAAAAAAATAGAGAAAATTTGTTTTCAGAAATGGTGAATCTTTCTAAAGGATCAACTGTTATATATAAATATAAGTATAACTTAATTACTCAATTTGAAAACATGATACTAAATAATATTTTATCAATAGAAAACCTTAGTTATCATTATAATAAAGATGATAATTATTTACAAAAGGCCTTAGAAATTATTGATGAAATATAGTATTCATAAAAACAACTTGTGAAATGGAAAAAAAAACAAAAAATGTTACTAGAAGAAGCTTATTAAAATCAGTATTAAGTTTTAGTTTGTATTCTATTATTCCCATTCAACTTAAGGCTTTTAGTTTTTTTGGTGAAGGAAATTTTAGTATTTTTGATACAAATAAAAATAATGCTATGAATTTTAAATTACCTGAGCTTAAGTATGCGTATAATGCGTTAGAACCACACTTTGATGCTAGAACTATGGAGATTCACCATAGTAAACATCATGCTGGATATACAAACAATCTGAACAATCTAATTAAAGGAACAGAATTTGAAGATAAATCAATAGAGAAAATACTAATCAGTAAAGATCTTCCTGCTGGTATAAGAAATAATGGTGGAGGTTTTTATAATCATTGTTTATTTTGGAAGATTTTATCACCTAAAAAGGTAGATCCCTCAGAAAGATTATTAAGCATGATTAATAGTTCTTTTGGTTCTTTTGATAAAATGAAAGAAGATTTTTCTAAAGCAGCCGCAACACGTTTTGGTTCTGGATGGGCATGGCTTTGTTATGATGGAAATGGTCTAAGTATTTGTTCAACACCTAATCAAGATAATCCGTTAATGGAAGGTGCCTGTGGAGGCAAACCAATATTATGTTTAGATGTTTGGGAGCATGCATACTATTTAAATTATCAAAATAGAAGACCAGATTATATTTTAGCTTTTTGGAATTTAGTTGATTGGTCAGTTGTAGAAAATAATATAGAAGATTAATTTAATTTATTTATTTCCTCAGTTATTTTTTCATCTGTAATTATTTCAAATAAATGTTCGGCATTTTTTATTTTGTGATTAGCCTTGATGTTATTTGAATTTTTTGCGCAATCCCAATTTGAAAAACTAGTGTTTAAAATGTTACATAATTTTTTTGAAGTTATTGGTAGAAAGGGCTCACTTAGCACGGAAAGAGAGAAGACAATTTGTAAACTAATATTCAAAATAGTTTCTGTCCTTTTAGGATTTGTTTTCACTTGCTTCCAGGGTTCATTTTCCGCTAAATATTTGTTACCGAGTCTAGCTAAATTAATTAATTCAAAAAGAGCATCTCTAAATTTATAATTATTGATATATGTTCCTATTTTATCAGGATATTGACATATTTTACGTAATATAATATCATCTTCTTTATTTATACTAGATCGATTAGGTGCATATCCACCCCAGTATTTATTTATTAGAACAATAACTCGGTTTACAAAATTTCCAAAAATGGCCACAAGTTCACTATTATTTCTAGTTTGAAAATCTTTCCATGTGAAATCAGAATCTTTATTTTCAGGAGAAATAGAACATAAAACATACCTTAAAACATCTTCTTTTTCAGGAAAGCTAGTTAAGTAATCATCAATCCATATTGCATGATTTCTAGATGTTGAAATTTTACCCCCCTCTAAATTCAAAAATTCATTTGCAGGTACATTTGTTGGAAGAATATAATCACCATGTTCTTTTAAAATTATAGGAAAAATTATACAATGAAAAACAATATTATCTTTGCCAATAAAGTTAATTAGTTTAGTATCAGGGTTTTTCCAATATTTTTCCCAGTTTTTTTTTTCATTTTTCGCCCATTCTTTTGTTGCAGAAATATATCCAATTGGAGCATCTAACCATACATATAGTACTTTTCCATTTTCATTTTCTAAAGGGACTTTTACGCCCCAATCTAAATCTCTAGTCATTGCTCTGCTTTGAAGACCACCATCAATCCATGATTTACATTGCCCTAAAACATTATTTTTCCACTTTTTAGGATCATGAACCATTACACCGTTTATTTCACCACTCTCTATCCATTTCTTTAACCACTTTTCATTTTTTTGCATAGGTAAATACCAATGAGAGGTTTCTTTCATTATGGGAATATGACCACTAAGTGTAGATTTAGGGTTAACCAAATCAGATGGGCTTAATGTTGACCCACAGGATTCACATTGGTCACCATAAGCGTCTTCGTAATTACATTTAGGGCAGGTGCCTTTTATGTATCGATCAGCTAGAAATTGATTAGCTTCTTCATCAAAAAATTGGTTAGATTTTTTTTTAATAAAAACGTTTTTAGAATGAAGTGCTTTGAAAAATTGCTGAGCGGTATCATGATGAAGTTTAGATGAAGTTCTATGATAAATACTAAAATTGATATTCAAGGATTTAAATGAATTTTCATTTTTTTCGTGATATTTTTCAATAATTTTATGAGGAGTCTGCCCTTCTTTTTTTGCCCTTAATGTTATTGCGGCTCCATGTTCGTCAGATCCACAAACAAAAACAACTTCATTGTTTTTTAATTTTTGATAACGAACAAAAATGTCGGCAGGTAAATAAGCACCCGCAATATGACCAATATGTATAGGGCCATTTGCATATGGTAGCGCAGCTGTAACAATAAATCTTTCCACAGTATAGTTTTGTATATTGTATAAAAATATACAAACTGAACAACATGAGGAAATCAAATCATTTAGAATATTTAAAAAAAGGTGATTTAGTTGCTATTGTTTCTGTTGCAAAGTATATTTTAAGAAATGATTGCCAATTTGCGATTAGATTGATTACAAGAGCTGGTTTAAAAGTATTTGATATTAGAAAAACGATCTTGTCAAGAAAGGGAATGTTTTCAGGCTCAGATGAAGAAAGGGTAGAGATGCTACAATCTGTTTTAGATAATAAAAATGTGAAGGCTATTTTTTTTGCTAGAGGGGGTTACGGCTCTATTAGAATTATAGATAAGTTAGATTTTAATAAGTTTTTAATTAACCCAAAATGGTTAGTTGGATTTAGTGATATTACAGTATTTTTATCTCACATATCCAAAAATTTTAATACACCTTCAATACATTCTCCGATGCCTATTAATTATAAAGAATCATCTAAAAAATCTGTTAATGAGCTATTCAATTTATTGTTTGGTAGAAAAAATAAAATAAGAATTAAATCTAATAAGTATAATGTAAAAGGAGAGGCAAAAGGTAAATTAGTAGGGGGGAATTTATCAATTTTATGCTCAATTTTACAATCCAATTCTTTCCCAGATTATAAAGGAAATATTTTATTAATTGAGGATGTTGGCGAGTATTTGTATTCAATTGATAGGATGGTTTATTCTTTAAAAAGATCAGGGGTTTTTAATAATATTTCCGGATTAATAGTAGGTAGATTTACAGAAATAAAAGATAATAAGCCAGCATTTGGCCAAACTATTAAAGAGATAATTATTCATGCTATAAGGGATTATAAATTCCCAGTTTGTTTTGATTTTCCATTAGGTCATGTAAAAAATAACACTCCAGTTATATTAAATGAAGAGATAATATTAAATGTTAGTAGTTTTGTTGAGTTAATTTATTTAAAAAAAAAATGATTCAAAATAAATATAGATTAAATCAATATATTGCTAAATCTGGGATTACATCTAGAAGGAAGGCAGATTTATTAATTGAATCTGGAAAGATAAAAGTTAATGGTATTGTTATCAATGAATTAGGAACTAAAGTGAGTTTAGATGACACCATAGAATATGATGGAAAAAAAATTAAAATTGAAAAATATAGATATTTGATTTTAAACAAACCAAAAAATTATATAACGACTTTGAAGGATGAAAAAAATAGAAAGACAGTATTAGATTTAATAAACAAGGCTTGTTCTGAAAGGTTGTTCCCAGTGGGCAGATTAGACAAAAATACTACCGGAGTGTTATTATTTACTAATGATGGAGATTTGTCACAGAGATTAATTCACCCAAGAAATAAAATCAGGAAAGTGTATCATGTGATTTTAGATAAAAAAATCAGCTCTCAACATTATAATATAATTCAAAAAGGTTTCTTGTTGGAAGATGGAGAAATTAAAGTAGATGAAGTACATTTAGTTAAAAATGCACAAAACAAAGAATTATTAGTTACTTTACATTCAGGAAGGAATCGAATAGTTAGAAGAATTTTCGAGTTTTTCGGATATAAAGTAGTTAAATTAGATCGAATCGAATTTGCTGGTATTTCAAAAAAAAAAGTAATTAGAGGTACGTGGAGATTCTTAAGCCAAAAAGAAATTGGGTTTTTAAAAATGAAGTAAAATAATAAATTGAGATTTTTTACTAAAAATATAGTTATAATAAACAGAGTAATTATTTTACTTGCTTTTTTTGTTGTAATAGCTACAATCATTTTAACGGCTGAATTTTTAAATGAGCAGGAAAAGGTTGAAATAAGAAAAGTAGGCATTCTTAAGGAATTAAGAAAAGAAGAGAAAAAAAGAATCAGAACATGGGCAGATGCTGTAAGTCAAATGGCTTCGCTAAATATTGGGCAATCGCTAGACCCGTGTGTTTTAGACATCTTAAAAAGTAATAATTCCATTCCAGCTATTTGGCTAGGTGCTAATGGGGATTTAAAAGCACATCGTAATTTAGATGATAAAGAAATTAAATTAAAAAAAGAAATACAGAATTTAGAAAAAAAATCACCTGATTCTACTAAAATACGTCTACTTAATGATTCTTTGAAAATTTTACAAAATCAATTTAACGCAAAACTACAACTAGATACTTTTTTGCAATTAGAGCTAGATATGATGAGGTATTCAATACCGATTAGTATACAATCTGCGAAAAAAGATAATAATGGTAATATAATATTAGATTCGTTTAAAAAACCTGTTACAGAAACCATTATAGATTATGTGCATTATAGGGACTCTTATGTAATTAAGGAGTTCAATAATTTATCTAATGATAGTAAAGAATTTGCTAATAAATTGCAGAAACTACCAATTATTATTTTAATTATAACAATTAGTATATTTTTAGTTGCGTATTTAGCTTTTTATTATTCAAAAAAGTTTCAACAAAACAAATTATGGGCAGGAATAGCTAAAGAGACAGCTCATCAAATTGGAACCCCTCTTTCTTCCTTAATGGGGTGGGTGGAATATTTGAAAAGTAAAAATATAGATGGTGAGGTTATTGTAGAAATAGAGAAGGACACAGGCCGATTACAGCAAATAGCAGATAGATTTTCCAAAATAGGTTCAACATCGTTATTAAAATCCATGGAGGTTTCTCCAATTTTAGAAAAAACAATTGATTATGTAAAAAAAAGAGCATCTAAAAAAATTGAATTTAAATATATATTTGAAGAAAAATATAAAGATGTAAAAGTCAATCTGAGTCCGGAACTTTTTTCTTGGGTTATAGAAAATGTATTAAAAAACTCTATAGATTCTTTGCAAAAAACAGGTTTAATTCAAGTTGTTTTTAAAAATCACAGTGAAAGATATTATTCTATTGATGTTATTGACAATGGAAAAGGAATTCCATCGTACGATTTTAAAAAAATATTTGATCCAGGTCACACATCTAAAAAAAGAGGATGGGGATTAGGGTTATCACTTTGTAAAAGAATAATAACAGAATATCATCAAGGAAAAATATTTGTATTAAAATCAATAGCTTTTAAAAATACAGTCATTAGAATTCTTATAAAAAAATAAATTGGCAGGAATTTATATACATATTCCGTTTTGTTCAAAAGCTTGTCATTATTGTGATTTTCACTTCACAACATCGTTTAAATTAAAAGAACAAATTATTTCAGCTATTTGTAAGGAAGTAGAATTAAATAGAAATTATTTAGATTCGGATTTGATCAAAACTATTTATTTTGGAGGAGGAACCCCTTCAATTTTAGATGTTCATGAAGTAGAAAAAATTTTAAAAAGTATTCACAAGAATTTTCGAGTTTCTCATGATTTAGAATGTACATTAGAATCAAATCCAAATGATTTAACAAAGGAAAAAATAAATGGATTTACAAGCTTAGGTATTAACAGGTTAAGTGTGGGGGGGCAGTCTTTTAATGATGATCAATTAAAAAAATTAAATAGAACTCATACAGGAAAACAAATAGAGAGCACTATTAAATTAATTCAAGATATGGGGATAAAAAACATAAATTTAGATTTAATGTATGGCCTACCTGGATTAAAAAACACATCCTGGGAAAATGATTTAAAAAAATCGATAGATTTAGAAGTTACCCACCTATCTTGTTATTGTTTAACAATTGAAAAAGGAACAGTATTTTATAAAATGGTAAAAAAAGGAGATATGATAATTGATGCAGATAAAAAAATAAACTCACAATTTTTAATTATGAGAGAAGTGTTAATTAATAACGGTTTTGATCATTATGAAATTTCAAATTTTTGTATACCAACATACGAATCAAAACATAACACTTCATATTGGAGTGGGAAAAAATATTTAGGCATAGGCCCCTCTGCCCATTCTTATAATGGAAAAAAAAGACATTGGAATATAAAAAACAATTTTAAATATATAGAAGCACTAAGAAGTGGGAGACCTTTTTATGAAGAGGAGATTTTAAGTGCAAAAAATATTATTAATGAATATATTTTGACAAGAATAAGAACAACTAATGGTGTCTCATTAACAAAAATAGCATTACTTACAAATCAAGCAGAGTATAATAATATTAAAAAAAAATTATCACAATTTGTTGATGAATCGTTACTTTATTATAAAAATGATTATTTTTTTTTAACTCAAGATGGTATGATTTTGTGCGATAAAATCACATCAGATTTATTTTTAATGTAATTTTGCAAATAGATTAATAAATCTAAAATGAAATTTTCTTCTTACTTAAGGAATAGAGAAATTAGTATTGATTTTAGCTATCCAATTGACATATCAATCCCTTTATCTTTTGATGAAAGTAAAATAAGGGCATGGGGTATTCCATTTCCTATAAAGGAACCCGTTAGCATAGGAAATTGGGTAGGTAATGTAAAAAAAGGTGGTCCAGTAAATTTTAATAATATTTGGTTTAACCCTCATGCTCACGTTACTCATACCGAATGTTTTGGTCACATTAGTGAGAAGGAACAAAGCATAAATGATGTTCAAAAGAATTTTTTCTTTTTTTCTAAATTAGTTACTATAAATCCTGAAAAAAAAGGTAATGATACAATAATAACTAAGAGTTTATTATTAAGTGAAGTGGATGATTCATTTGACCTAGATACGTTAATTATTCGCACTTTACCCAACGAGATAAATAAGAAATGTATTGATTATAGCAATCAAAATCCACCGTATCTTACGGAAGAATGTTTGATGTATATTAAACAAAAAGGTATAAAAAACTTGTTAATTGATTTACCTTCTATTGATAAAGAGAAAGATGGGGGGGCAGTTAGAAATCATAAGTTATTTTTTGACGATTTAAAAGGTGGAAACAAAAATACTATAACAGAGTTAATATACGTTCCTAATCAAGTGCGTGATGGGGAATACTTATTGAATTTACAACTCATGTCAGTTGAAAATGATGCCGCTCCTAGCCGACCGGTTTTATTTAAAATATATTATAAATAAAAAAATGTTAAACAATAAGTATTGTAACAGTTTGATTAAATATTCTAGATGGAAAACTAGAGAGGTCTTAATCGGAAATGTTGGGGTTGGAGGCAAAAATCCAATAAGGCTACAGTCTATGACAACAACAGACACTATGGACACTGAAGGTACTGTAGCAGAATGTATACGTATGATCAATGAAGGCTGTGAATTAATTAGAATAACAACACCAAGTAAAAAAGAGGCAGAGAATTTAAAAAACATTAAGAATCTTTTATTAAAAAAAGGATATAATACCCCTTTGATAGCAGATGTTCATTATACCCCTAATGCAGCAGAATTAGCTGCGCGTATAGTTGAGAAAGTTAGGGTCAATCCTGGGAACTATGCAGATAAAAAGAAATTCCAGAAAATCGAATATACAGACACTGATTATATTAAAGAGCTAGAAAGAATTGAAACTAAATTTCTTCCTCTTGTTAGGATTTGTAAAGAAAACAACACCGCTATTCGTATAGGCACTAATCATGGTTCTTTATCTGATAGAATTTTAAGTAGATATGGCGATACTCCAGAGGGAATGGTTGAGTCAGCTATGGAATTTGTTCGTATTTGTCACAAAGAAAATCATCATGAATTAGTTCTTTCAATGAAGTCGTCAAATCCTAAAGTAATGATACATGCGTACCGCTTATTAGTCCATCAAATGATGAAAGAGGGAATGAACTACCCTTTACATTTAGGGGTTACAGAGGCGGGGGATGGTGTTGATGGTAGGATAAAATCTGCTGTAGGAATAGGGTCTCTGTTAGAAGATGGTTTAGGGGATACAATACGTGTGTCATTAACGGAGCCACCAGAAAATGAAATTCCAGTAGCTAAAAAAATATTAAATCATTTTAAAAAGCGAAAGAATAAGTATAAGATACCACCAATAAATAATAATCAATTTAATCCATTTTTATATAAAAAGCGATTTACTAAATCTGTAAGTAATATTGGAGGTAATAATTTTCCAGTTGTGCTAGCTGATTTTTCTTTAAAGAAAAAAATAACACCGTTGTCTTTATTTTCATTAGGTTATAAATATTCTGTTTCTCTAGATAAATGGAACATTTCAGATCAAGCTTGTGATTATATTTATTTGGGCAATCATGATCTTGATTTTAAAATACCAGGAACTATTGGTTTAATTTATGATTATAATAAATGGAAAAATAATAACAAGGGGTATCCTTTTTTAAACGTAGATGAATATATGTCAGTTGAAAAATTATCAAACAACATAAATTTTATTTACGCACAAATTGCAGACTTTAGTGAAAAATTTTTTTTAAAATTAAAAAACGATAAATCAGCAGTTCTAGTTATTTATACTAATAATGATAATTTTTTTGCTGAAGTTAGATGTGTTTTCTTTGACTTGTTTAATAATAACATAACTAATCCAGTAATTATTAAGAAAAATTTTTCATGTGAAAACTCATCTAAAGCAAGTTTATTAACGAGCTCCTCAATTGATATTGGAAGTTTATTTTGTGATGGCTTAGGAGATGGTGTTTTTTTAAGTAGTGAGTCTAATGAGTTATATGGCTATTGTAATCAAATTTCTTTTGGCATTCTTCAGGCTACAAGAACTAGGATCTCAAAAACTGAATATATTTCTTGCCCTTCATGTGGAAGAACTTTATTTGATTTGCAAGAGACAACAGAGAAAATAAGATCAGCAACATCTCATTTAAAAGGACTAAAAATTGGAATAATGGGCTGTATAGTTAATGGTCCCGGTGAAATGGCAGATGCTGATTACGGTTATGTGGGTTCTGGCACAAAGAAGGTCACATTATATAAAGGTCAGGATATTGTTAAAAGAAATATTCCAACTGATCAGGCTTTATCTGAATTGATTAATTTGATTAAAGATAATGGGGATTGGAAGCCTATGAATCCAGATCAATAAATAATTCATCTGGGTAACTAATTTCATTTAATTTTTTAATCCATTTCTCTTTTTTTAAATTAAAATTATCTCTATTTTTTTCTTTAATTGGTTGTGATGGTGGCAAGTTTTGCTTAAAGGGATCTACCTGTTTTCCGTTTTTCCAAAACCTATAACAAACATGAGGCCCTGTTGCTAGCCCAGTTTGACCCACAAATCCAATGATTTCACCCTGTTTAATTTTTTTTCCAACCCTGACACCCTTCTTCTTCCAATAATTAACACTTTTCTTCTGCATATGAAGGTATTGAGTTTCATAAGTATTATTGTGTCTAATTTTAACGTAGTACCCATTATATTTTTTGTATTTGGCAGCTGTAATAACGCCATCTGCGGTACTAAATATAGGAGACCCACTTTCAGCAGCAAAATCTGTTCCCTTGTGCGCGGTGACTCTACCTGTAACAGGGTGTCTTCTAGACTTACTATATTTTGATGATATTCTTCTAAAGTCAACAGGTGCTTGAAGAAAAAAATTCCTTAGGTTATTACCACTTTCATCAAAGTAGTCATTATACTTTTGATTTAGATTTTCTTTAAAAGGAATAGCATAATAATTTTCATTTTTATGCATAAATACAGATGCATAAACATTTTCTATTTTTATAAATTCATTATTTATATACTTTGCCTCATAGATTATTTTAAACTTATCGTTTGGATTCAAATGAGTGAATCGAATTGTCCAAGGGTAAATTTTATCAGCTAAAACTGAAACAACAGCTTCAGTTTCTAAATTAGACTCTACTTGTTCATTAACAGCTTGCCATAGATGGGTTGATATAATTCCAGACAACTCATGTTTCTTAATTTCAAAAGGTCTTGATTGGACCTTGCATTCTGTTAAATTTTCTAGGTTTAAAATTAAAAAACTTCCTTTATTTAATTCATAGCCTAAATAAGTGGGTTTTTGATTGTTTTTTTTGAAAAAAATTAAACTGTATTTATCACCGGGTTTAATTTTTTTAAAATCAAAAAGTTTATTGGCTTTTAAATAGTTGTCTAGTTCATAAATTTCTTTGTTGGAAAAATTAAATGGTTTTAAAATAGAAGTTATGTTTTCATTTTTTCTAACTTTTTTTTCCAAGCACTTTTCAAAATCGATTTCTTCGGTACTTATTTTTATTGTATTAATTATTTCTTCAGTGAATTTATAATTTGGATTTAATAAATTGAGATTGGGTTTTTTAACTATTTTGGTTATTTCATTTTCTTCTATGATGTTATTATTTTCTACAATGACTTTTTTTTTATGTGGATTCGTGTAAATAAAAATTGAAAATAAAATAATAGATGATATTAAAATGAAAAAATTATAAATAATGTTTTTCTTGAATTCTTGTGCGCCAAATCCGATAATTTTTAAAAACAAAAAACATACAGGAATTAGGGAGGTAAAAAATAATATTTTTATTAATAAGAAAATAACACCTTCCATTTTTTTAATCTTTCAGCCAACTTATGCCCCATTTTTCTTTTTCTTTCTTTGTCCATAATTTAGAAAAAAATATAATTTTTTGAAATCTTGGGGGTAAATATTTTTCCCAATTAGTTCCACCAGTAGCTTTTTTGACCCCCATTTTTTTTAGGTGTTTTACGGCGGATTTAAAATGAGATAATTTCCACTTAACATTAACATAAAAGTCGAATTTTTTTAATAGTTCAGATAGTTCTTCTTTTTCTTTTTTTGTTGTTTTTAGTTTTTTGAATTTTTCCCAAATTGTTTTCCCTTTTAAATTAATTATTAATGAATTAAGAGGTTCGTTGTATTTTTTTTGAAATTGCGTAAGTGTGTAAGTTTTTTTTCCGCTTTTTAATTCTGTCGCCCCCTTTGACCAATATATGTTTTGAATAATATTTTTTGTATTTGATGTTTTGCTATCATTAATTAATAAGTTTTTAACTGGAGTTGCGTATAACTCAATAGTTCTAAATTGGACACTTTGAAAGCCACTTCCAGGAAGAAGACTCATTCTAAATTTTATAAACTCATCCCTACTCATCCCTTCAATCATTATATCAAATGAATTAATAAGATTTTCAAAATAACGAATAATTCGAATCATTCTAGATTTAAAAAAATCAAATGTTAGTTCTTTATTCCAACCCAAGTCTTTTCCGTTTTTTTGTATGTTTCTACCATTATTTGATATTTGTTCTAATTCATTAATAATAAGTTTAAAGTATAATTCTGTAATTTGATGATAAATTATAAAAATATTTTCATCTGGAAAGTCTGTTTTCGGAACTTGAAGGGTTAGTAGTGTATCTAAATTTATATAATCCCAATAGCTCAGATAATCTGCATATAATAATCCTTCTAGATAAGACGTTAAGTCTTGTCCAGTTGAAGAGTACTTTTCAGCTAATTTTTTAATTTTTTCTTCAATTAATTTTTTTTCAGACATGTTGTAAAACTAAGAATTTAAATAAATAATTTGTTCATTAAAAAAGTTAGTTTTCGAATAAGTTTTCAACAGATAAAATTTCTATATAAATAGATCCAACTCTTATAGGGGTTTCTAATTTAACAGGCAGGTGTTTTTGATCATCGGTTACCCAGATGTATGTGGAGTTTTTATCAGAGAATATTCTGCTTTTTTTTGTATTAATTTTACATTTAATTGTTTTTAAAGTTCCAATTTTAGTTTTTATGGTTTCTTTCTTAATTGGAACAAAGTATGATGGTGTAATTTTGTTTTTTTCTAAATTAAATATTTCTATAAAAACAGTGTCATTTAAGTTAATATTTTCATTAGCTATGTTTCTGCTTGCAAATAATGCAGAAAGAATGTCTTGTGTGTATTTAGATATTTTTTGATGTTTTTTTTCTTGATTTATTAAGTTTACAGTTTTAACATAATTAGCTCCTCTAATGAAGGAGGCTAGTTGCTTGGCTTTATATTTGTCTTCGTGAATATTTCGATAAAATTTTAGGGGCACGAATTCTGAAGTGTCTAAATATGATTCAAATACATCATTTACTTCGTAAAAAATACTAAATAATTTTGTTGAGCTTCCGCTTGCTTTTATATAATAACAGTCGGATCCTCTTAAGTTTACTATTTTTTTTACTTCAAATTGACCGTATCCGGCTGTAAGAATTCCTTTTTTATTACTTTTTCCATAGGAAAATCTGTATTTTATTTTTTCTCCTATCAAAAAAGCTGTTTTTTTGCTCTTTTTTATAGAAAAGTCATGATATTTTAATTTATTTTGTGAAAAAAGGCTAAATAATGGAATAAAAAACAATAAAATGGTTATTTTTTTGTTTTTTATCATGATTTTATTATTGATTTTGATTAATTGCCACAATATTTATAATTTTTCCCGGTATAATTATAATTTTTTCAATCATTTTTCCTGCTGTTAATTGAACAACTTTTTTATTTGCCAAGACCAGATCTTCTAGATCTTTTTTACTTACTTCATCAGAAATTATTAGATTAAGTCTTTTTTTTCCATTTATTGCAATGGGGTAATTTATGTCACTTTTAGAAATATATTTATCGTGATAATTAGGAAAGTCTGCATTAAAAACAGATTGACCAGGGTTTAATTTGTCCCATAATTCTTCACAAATAAAAGGAGCAAAAGGTGAAAGGAGAATAATTAAAGGTTCAAGAATATCTCGTTTATTACAATTTATTTTTTTTAGTTTATTTACCGATATCATAAATGAGCTAACACATGTATTGAATGAAAATGATTCGATGTCTTTTTGAATTTTATGTATTGTTTCGTGTAGTATTTCATTTTCTTCATCAGATGCGGCTTCTTCACTTATAGAAAATGTTTGGTTTACATGAAAAAGATTCCAAAATCTTTTAATAAAAGAGAACACACCTGTTATTCCATCTGTATTCCATGGTTTATATTGAGTTAATGGACCTAAAAACATTTCGTACATTCTTAGGGAATCAGCACCAAATTGTTCAATTATTTTATCTGGGTTAACAACATTAAAGAATGATTTTGACATTTTTTCTACACTTTTTCCGCAAATGTATTTTGTGTTTTCACATATAAATTTTGCATTGTTATATTCTGGTCTGCTTTTTTTAAATCCTTCAATATTAAGAATGTTTTTTTCCACTAAAGTTATATCTACATGTATTTGTGTTGTTTTATAATTTTCTTTCAAATTGTATGAAACAAAAGTGTTTTCTCCATTAATTCTATATACAAAACTTGATTCTCCTAAAATCATACCTTGATTTATAATTTTTTTAAAAGGTTCATCAAAAGGAATTAATGATGAGTCATGTAGAAATTTTGTCCAGAATCTAGAATATAATAAATGACCAGTTGCATGTTCTGCGCCCCCTACGTATAGATCTACATTTTCCCAGTAATTTAATTCTTTATCTCCAACAAATTTGTCATTGTTATTAGGATCTAGGTATCTTATAAAATACCAAGAAGAACCAGCCCATCCTGGCATTGTAGAGTATTCAAATTTATATTCATTTTTATATTTCCAGTTTTTTGCTCTTGCCAGAGGAGGCTCTCCATTCTTCGTAGGCAGATAAGTGTCTATTGATGGTAATATTAAGGGAAGTTCATTTTCAGGAATTAAGTAAGGAACGTTTTTTTTGTAGTATATAGGGAAAGGTTCTCCCCAATATCTTTGTCTACTAAAGACAGCATCTCGTAATCTGTAATTTATTGAGATAGATCCAATATTTTTTTCACTAACTAGATTAATTATTTTTTTAGTTGCTTCTGATACGGTTAAATTATCTAGAAAAAATGAATTAATCAATTTCCCTTCTTTTTCTAAGTAAGGCTCTTCCTTGACTATAGTTTTGTTTTTAATTACTTGATTAATCTTGATTTTAAATTTTTTAGCAAATTTAAAATCTCTTGCGTCATGAGCCGGAACAGCCATAATTGCACCACTTCCATAATTAGACAAAACATATTCTGATATCCAAATAGGTATTTTTTCATTACTAAAAGGGTGTATTGCATATGAACCTGTAAATTCTCCAGAAATGGAGTTAATGTTTGATATACGATCTAGTTCACTTTTTTTAGAACAATTTAATTGATATTTTTCAATTTTTTCTCTTTGATTTTTAGCACAAAGCTTATTTATAAGTTCGTGCTCAGGCGATAAAACCAAAAAACTAACACCAAAAATTGTTTCAGGTCTTGTTGTGAAAACGGGTATATTTAAATTTTTATCAGTGTTAAATGAAATATTTAATCCAGAGGATTTACCTATCCAGTTTCTTTGTTGTTCTTTAAGAGAATTTGGCCAATCAATTTTATTTAAGTCTTCTAATAAACGGTCAGCATAAGCAGTTATTCTTAATACCCATTGATTCATTTTTTTTTGTGTAACTATGTGACCACCACGAACAGAAAGACCATCTTTTACTTCATCATTAGCTAATACTGTACTTAAATCTTCACACCAATTCACCATAGTATTCGCTAAATAAGCTAAACGGTATTTTAGTAACATCTTTTGTTGTTTTTCCTCACTCCAATTGTTCCAGTCTTTTGCATCAAAATTTGGAGTATTAACATCGCATGGAGAATCAATAGAATTATTCCCGTTTTTTTCAAATTCTTTTATTAGTTCCTCTATAGGAACAGCTTTATTGTCTATATTACAATAATAAGAATTATAAAGTTTTGTAAATATCCACTGTGTCCATTTGTAATATTTATAATCAGAAGTTTTAAGTTCTCTGTCCCAGTCAAAAGACAATCCGATATTTTTTAATTGAGATTTATATTTTTCGGAGTTTTCTTTAGTAGTTTTTTCAGGATGTTTGCCAGTTGCAATGGCATATTGTTCGGCAGGAAGGCCAAAAGAATCAAAACCCATTGGATGTAACACGTTGAATCCCTTTAGTTTCTTGTATCGACTGTATATATCAGATGCAATATATCCTAACGGATGACCAACATGAAGACCAGCTCCAGAGGGGTATGGAAACATGTCTAATACATAAAATTTTTTTTGTGCACTAATATTAGTTTTAAAAAGCTTTGACTGTTCCCACTTTTCTTTCCATTTAGCTTCTATTTTTTTAAAATTATAATTCATTTTTTGAGGTAAAGAAATGACAAATTTAGTATTTTTAAGATACTAAATCTTACTTAAATTAATTGGATTTATTAATTTAGTTTTTGAGATCATGAGTAACCATTCTAGTAAAGTATTAAAAAATTCGATTTTCAGTTTAAAAACCTCAATGATATTTACTATGACAATTGCTTTAGTGAGCATAGGCTTTATAGTATTTATTTCATTTTTTTCTAATAGATTAATTATTTTATTACAGGAGGAAATACCATTTAAAATAATTTTAAAAGATTCGAATTCAGCTGAAGTATATGATTTAATGAATTTTTTGAAGAACAATGAAGAAGTAAATATTCAGAAAACACAATTTGTTCAAAAAGAACTAGCGGTCAATAATTTAAAACAAAAACTAGGTAAGGATTTTCTAGCTCCATTAGATAATGAGAACCCATTACCTGATATAGTAAATTTATATATAAAACCTGATTATCATAATTCTAAAATTTTAAAAGATTTAAAAATTAAAATTGAAAATCAATCAATTGTTGCAAGTGTTATATTTCCAGTAAAAATATCAGATCAATTACTTTATTTTAAATCAAAATTTTTGATTATTTCTATTTTTATAAGTGCAATTTTCTTGATTTTTTCCGCTATTTTGATTTATAATAATATTAGATTAACTATTTATGCAAATAGATATAATTTAAATGTTATGCAGTTAGTTGGCGCCACAAGGAGCTTTATACAAAAACCATATTTAAAAAGAAGTATTGTAGATGGTTTTACAGCATCGGTTATTTCGACTTTTATTTTAGGTTTTATTTTACTTACAATAATTTACATTGGTCTAGGAAATAATGATTTGATATTAGAAAAATTATTGGTTGTTTTTTCTAAACTTGAAATTTCTTTATTTTTTATACTTATAATTTCTTTGGGTATTTTAATTTCAGGATTTAGTAATTGGCTAGTTTTGAGAAGAATACTTAGTTTAAAGATTAATTTTTACAAATAGAAAAATCATGAAAGAAGAGCCAAATTTTTTATTTAGCAAGAAAAAATATATTATTCTAATTTGCTCAATTTGTTTACTAATATTAGGTTTTGTATTGATGTCTGGAGGAGGATCTTCTGGATCAGAATTTAATCCAGAAATATTTTCAAGCAGAAGAGTAGTTCTTGCTCCCATTATTATTATTATGGCATTTATTTTATCAGGTTTTATAATTATGAAGAAAAAATGAGTGAATATATTGAATATATATTCTTGGCGATTATACAGGGCATAACAGAGTTTTTACCAGTAAGTAGCAGTGGGCACATAGAATTTTTAAAACACATATTTGATAATCCATCAATTCAAAAAGATGGGGCATTTATTACGGTGATACTGCATTTAGCTACGGCTTTAAGTATTATTATTATTTATCGAAAAAAAATAAAAGAGTTATTATTTATAAATAATAAAAAATCTAGAAGTTACATATTGAATATTGTAGTCTCTATTATTCCAGTTTTATTTTTAGTGCTATTAAATTTAGATCAAACAATAGAAAATAAATATAATGAAGGTTGGAATTTAATGTTTATTGCAGGTATGTTTTTTCTTACAGCTTTGATTCTTTTTGTAACTGAAAAAATTAATGTTAAAACTCAAGAAATAACCTGGAAGAGTGCTTTGATTATAGGGATTTTTCAAGCTGTTGCTATTTTACCAGGAATTTCTAGATCTGGAACAACAATTTGTGTAGCTCTTTTACTTGGAACTTCAAAAAAAGAATCTTCAACATTTTCTTTTTTAATTTGTTTACCAATAATTTTAGGCAAATCAATTCAAGATATAATTAGTTCAGACATAATTAATGAAGCGGAATTTAATTTACCAATATTAATTGCTTTTATAGTCACTTTTTTTATTGGTCTATTTTGTTGTAAATGGATGATTAAAATTGTAAATCAAAGCAAATTAAAATATTTTGGCCTATACTGTTTTTGTATTTCAATTAGCGCATTTTTATTTAATATTTTTTCATGAAAAATGATGTGATTTTAATAAATAAACCTACGAATTGGACATCATTTGATGTTGTAAAAAGGATAAGGGGACTTATAAAAAAAAAATATAATCTAAGTAAATTAAAAGTAGGGCATGCTGGAACTCTTGATCCTTTAGCGTCAGGTTTACTTATTATATGTACTGGAAAAAAAACAAGAGAGATTTCCACATATCAAAACTTAAAAAAAAAATATTTCGCTACTATAAAACTAGGCTTTTGTACTGAAACCTATGATAGAGAATCAGATGAAGAAGATGTGGGGGATTATACAAAGATCTCAACTAATAAAATAAACGAACTAAGTCAAGTATTTATAGGCAAACAAACCCAAATTCCCCCTAAATATTCAGCTGTTAAAATTAATGGAAAACGAGCTTATGAAAAAGCAAGAAATAATGAAAAATTTAAATTAAATTCTCGCTCAATTGAGATATATTCTTTTGTAATAAAAAAAATTTATTTCCCTTATATAGACCTTGAAGTAATATGCAATAAGGGAACCTATATTAGGTCCTTAGCTCATGATATAGGCGTTTTTTTAGAATGCGGGGCATATCTTTATAATTTAAAAAGAACAGCGATAGGCAGCCATGATTTAGATTTAGCGTTAAATTTAGAAAATTTTGAAATAAACTTAGATAAAATATAAACACAAAATCAACTGATTTAATTTTGTATATTTGCGGACTTTACTATTTTAATAAATGAACATGAAATATAAATTATCAAATTTTAATTACGATTTACCAGAAAAGCTAATTGCAAAGAAAGCCAATGCAGAAAGAGATGAATCAAGAATGATGGTAGTAGATAGGAAAACAGGTAACATAGAACATAAAACGTTTAAAGATATTCTTTCATATTTTGATGATCAAGATATGTTTGTTGTTAATAACACTAAGGTTTTTCCTGCTCGAATGTATGGAAATAAAGAAAAAACTGGCGCAAGAATTGAAGTTTTTTTGCTTAGAGAGTTAAATAGTGAAATAAGATTATGGGATGTTTTGGTTGACCCAGCACGTAAAATAAGAATCGGTAATAAATTATACTTTGGAGATGATTTTTCTTTAGTAGCGGAAGTTGTTGATAACACTACATCAAGAGGCAGAACCTTAAGGTTTTTGTATGATGGAGATTATGATGAGTTTAGAAATAAGTTAAAAGAACTAGGAGAAACTCCAATTCCTAAATATTTAAATAGGACTCCTGACAAAACAGATATTAATAGATACCAAACTGTTTATGCTAAAGTTGAAGGAGCGGTTGCTGCACCTACTGCCGGATTACATTTTAGTAGAAATTTATTAAAGAGAGCTGAAATTAAAGGTATAAAATTAAGTGAAATCACACTGCATGTCGGACTTGGAACTTTTAAGCCTGTAGAAGTGGAGGATTTATCAAAACATAAAATGGATTCAGAAAGGTTATTTATTCCTGAGCAAACATCTATTGACGTTAATATGTCCTTGAAAGGGAGAAGAAAAATTTGTGCTATTGGAACTACTTGTATAAGGGCACTTGAATCATCGGTGTCTACGGGAAAGGAACTAAAGCCATTTGATGGTTGGACAAATAAGTTTATTTTTCCTAATTATAAATTTAGAATTGCTAATTCTATGGTAACAAATTTTCATGCACCAAAATCTACTTTAATGATGCTTGTTGCTGCATTTTCTGGACATGAATTATTAATGAAAGCTTATAAAGAAGCAATAAAAGAAAAATACAAATTCCTAAGTTATGGAGATTGTATGTTGATATTATAATTATCTATCTCTGGATGTCAGTAAAACATTTTGTAATCATATTAGCCGGAGGAAAGGGTGAAAGGATGCAAACAGAAACCTTAAAACAATTTTTAGTTTTAGGAAAAAAACCTGTGTTATTTCATAGTTTAAATACATTTTTTGAATTTGATAAAAAATGTATTTTTTCAGTTGTTTTACCTAAAAATCAAATATTACAATGGAAGAAAATTTGTAAGCAGTATGAATTTAAGTTATCTCATAATATAATCTTGGGTGGAAAAACTAGGTATGAATCAGTAAAAAACGCATTGCTTAATTTAAAAATTAATAAAGATGATATGATTTCTATTCATGACGGAGTACGGCCCTTTATTAGTAAAAAATTAATTAAAAAGCTTTATAAATCTGCTTTATTAAAAGGTCACGCAGCTCCTATTTTAACTTCTAATGATTCTCTTAGGATGTATATAGAAAACTCTATTACAAGTAAATCAGTAGATAGAGCAAAATATATATTTACACAAACACCTCAAATTTTTAGAGCAAGCATTATTAAAAATGCATACAAGAAAGAGAAAGATAGAGCAACAGATGACATCACTTTAATAGAGGATTATGTTCAAAGAGTGAATTTAATAAAAGGCGAAAAAATTAATATGAAAATTACAACAAAAGAAGATTGGGATTTGGCACAAAAAATAATTAGATCTTAAAAGCCAATAATTTTTATATATTTTATTTATGAAAAAAAATATAAGAGAATTAAAATTTTCTGAATTAGAGGATTTGTTAATTAAATTAAAAGAACCTGCATATAGGGCGCGTCAAATTTATAGATGGCTTTGGAGAGAAAAAGTTTCGTCTTTTGATCAAATGACCAATATTTCAAAATTTTGCCAGAAATATTTGTCTCAAAATTATTCAATTCAATATGTGGCAATTGACACTTTAATAAAAAGTAATGATGGGACCATAAAATTTCTATTTAAACTATCAGATGGAAATAAGTGTGAAGGGGTTTTAATACCAGAAAAAAATCGAATCACTGCTTGCGTTTCTTCACAGGTAGGTTGTAGTTTTGCATGTAAATTTTGTGCAACAGGAAAAATGAAAAGAATAAGAAATGTTTTTTCTTATGAGATATTTGATCAAGTTTCTTTAATTAAAAAAGAGGCAAAAAATATATATAATATTGGTTTAACTAATATTGTATATATGGGTATGGGAGAACCCTTAGTAAATTATCAAAATGTTATTGATTCTATCAAATATATTACAAATAAACAGGGTTTAAATATATCTCCTAAAAGGATTACATTATCTACAGTTGGGGTTTCAAAAATGATAAAGAAATTAGCAGATGAAAACTTAAAAGTGAATTTAGCGGTGTCTTTACATTCAGCAAACAATATTAAAAGAAGTGAGATTATGGATATAAATTCTATTAATGACTTGGATAATTTAAAAGAATCTTTGATTTATTTTTTTCAAAAAACTAAAATTAAAATTACTTATGAATATGTTATGTTAAGGGATTTTAATGACACAAAAGAAGATGCAATTGATTTGATTAAATTCTCAAAAATAGTTCCATCAAAAATTAATTTAATTGAGTTTAACTCTGTTAAGAATTCAAATTTTAAAAAATCTACGGAAAAAAACACAAAGGAATTTATATCAATTTTAAAAAAAGAAAATATTATAGTTAATTTGAGAAGGAGTAGGGGAGAAGATGTAAATGCGGCTTGTGGCCAATTAGCAAACTTAATGGAAACATGTTAAAACAAATAACAAAACCAATACATAAAGAAATAAAAATTTTTGATGAAAAGTATAAAGAATCTTTATCATCAGATGTAAAATTAATTTTAACTATTTCCAGTTATATTTTAAAAAATCCCGGGAAAAGAATTAGGCCAATTTTGATATTATTGGTTGCTAAGTTATTAGGCGAGGTTAATGAAAAAACGTATTCTTCTTGTATATTAATGGAATTATTACACACTGCGACATTAATTCATGATGATGTTGTAGATGATGCTAGTTTTAGAAGAGGTCATTTTTCAGTCAATAATTTATGGAAAAATAAAATTGCTGTTTTAGTAGGAGATTTTTTGCTTTCAAAGGGTTTGTCACTAGGCTTAAAAGATGGAGACTTAAATATATTATTATATACTTCAAAAGCAGTCGAGAGGATAAGTGAAGGTGAGATCTTTCAGTTACAAAAGTCTAGAGATTTAGATATATCAGAGGAAGATTACTATAATATTATTCAACGTAAAACAGGATCATTATTTGGTTGTTGTTTTCAATTAGCAGCGATATCTAACAATATATCTTCAAAAGAAGAAATAAAAAATTTATATAATATTGGCTTAAAAATTGGAATGATTTTTCAAATAAAAGATGATATTTTGGATTATAAAAGTAGCTCAATAACAGGAAAAATAATGGGGAATGATTTGAAAGAAAGTAAAATTAATCTTCCTCTGTTATTTACAATTAAAAAAGTGTCTTTTCTGAAAAGACAAAAAATATTTCGGATATTAAGAGATAATAAAATTAACAGAGAAGATATCTATTATATAAAAAAATTAGTGAAAATTAATAAAGGAATAGAGATGGCAATTAAAAAAATGGAAAGTTTAGAAAAAGAAATTATTTCGCATTTAAAAAATTATCCAGAATCGATATATAAGAGATCTTTAATTGATTTAATTCATTTTATTTTAGTTAGAAAAAAATAAAAAATGATATCAAAAAAAACGATAGAAGAAGTATTTAATGTAGCTATCATAGAGGATGTTATTGGTGACTTTGTTTCACTTAAAAAAGCTGGTGCTAATTATAAAGGTCTTAGTCCCTTTTCTGACGAGAAAACCCCGTCTTTTATAGTATCTCCATCTAAAAGAATATGGAAAGATTTTAGTTCCGGAAAAGGAGGTAATGTAGTTTCTTTTTTAATGGAGCATGATGGGTGCTCATACCCCGAGGCTATAAAATACTTAGCCAAAAAATATAATATAGAAATTATTGAAAAGAAAGATGATTCTTACAATCCACAAGAAGAAGATGAAAAAGAATCAATTTCTATATTGTTAGATTTTGCAACCACTTATTTTAAAACTGTATTACATGAAAATGCAAATAAGGATATTTTAGATTATTTATTATCTAGGGGGTTAGATCATAATATTATTAATAAATTTCAAATTGGATTTATCTCAAAAGGAAGTAAGAACTTTTATGATTTTCTACTTAAAAAGGGTTATAAAAAAGATGTTTTAATTAAATCAGGTCTATTTATTGACGGTAAGAATATTTTCAGTCGATTTAATGGTAGAATTATGTTTCCTATTTTCACACTTAGTAATCGCGTAGTTGGTTTTGGGGGAAGAATTTTAATTGATGATAAGAAAACTGCAAAGTATATAAATTCTCCAGAAACTTTAGTATATCAAAAAAGTAAAATTTTATTTGGGATGAATTTTGCTAAAACTGATGTTATTAAAAAAGATAATTGTTATTTAGTGGAGGGTTATTTAGATGTTATTGCTTTACATCAAAAGGGTATTTGTAATGTTGTGGCTTCTTCAGGTACGGCAATAACTTCTGACCAAATAAGAATTATAAAAAGATTTACAAACTCAGTGACTATTTTATTTGATTCTGATTCAGCAGGCGTTCAAGCAACTCATCGAGCTATAAATGTAGCATTATCTCAAGATATGTTTGTAAGTATTGTTAGTTTGCCAAGTGGTCAAGATCCAGATTCATTTTCTAAGAATAAGAATAAAGAGGAAATTGAAAATTATTTTATTGATAATAAAAAAGACTTTCTTTCATTTTTTTCTTACATGTCATCAATTTCTTCTTCTGGTCCAGAGGGAAAAATTAAATTGATAAAAAGTATTATAAATAGCATTGCATTAGTTCCAGATTTGACTAATCAAACCGTTTATCTTCAAGAAGCATCCAGTATTTTAAATATTGATGTGCAAATTCTTATTAAAGATTTAGAAAAAAACAAAAATAAAAATAAACAAAAAAGCCCCATTCCTCAACAAAAAAATGATGAGCAAATTGAAAAACCTTCTCAAGAAGAGCAGTTTTTATTTAAACTATTATTAAATCATGGAGAAAAGTTTGTTCAAATTAACTCAACACAAAAATTACAAGTTTCAAAAATGATTTTACAAGAACTTCAACTAGATGGAATTCCTATTGTTTTTCCAGTTTTTGCTAGAATATTAATCGAATACCAAAATGCTATTAAAAAAGAAGAGATTATCACAAAAGATTATTTTATAAATCATCAAGACATCGAAATATCTAGGATAACATCTTATCTAATAAGTGAAAAATATAAAATGGACAACTGGGGCTTAAAGAATATAAAAGTTAAGAAAGAAGAAGATATTTTATTCAGTTTAGTCAAAGAAGGTTTAATTAGATTTAAATTAAAACGAATTTCAGATTTAACTAATAATATTCTAGAAAAAATACCTTCTATCAATGATGAAATAGAAAAGAAAGAAGAACTAAATAGATTCTCAAAATTAATGAATCTTTCCAGGAATTTGCATAAACAGCTTGGTAGAGAATGTTAAAAAATTATATTTTTCTCATTAGTTCTTTAAACTCGTTACAATTAATTTGTTGTTTTGCATCACTCAATGCATTTTCGGGATTAGCGTGAGTTTCGATCATTAATCCGTCAAAGTTTAGCGAGATGGCTTTTTTTGAAATAGAATAAATTAGTTTTTTGTCACCACTTATATGACTTGGGTCGCAAATCAAATTTAATTCTGGAAAGGTCTCTTTTATAACTTTTATTAAATTCCATTTCGGACTATTTCTGTATTTTTTTTCTTTCATACAAAAAAAACCTCTATGAATAGCTTTAATTTTTTTTATTCCAGTATTTTTTAATCTTTCTATAGCTCCTATCCACAGATTTATATCAGGGTGAATAGGATTTTTAACCCATATTTCAACGTCTGTTCCTTTAATACTTTCACAAATTTCTTGTACATAAAATGGATTTACAGTGGTTCTAGCTCCAATCCAAAATACTTTTAAATCATGGTAAAGGGCTTGTTCTACATGTTTGGGAGTACCGACTTCAATAGCAACCGGAGTTCTGTATTTTTCTTCTATTTCAGACAGCCATTTTAAACCTTTATTTCCAATACCTTTGAAGTGATTAGCATTAGTTCTTGCTTTCCAAATCCCACATCTAAAAAAGTCAATTTCCGAATAAATATTTTTTATAGTTTCATTTAGTTCCTTTTTTGAACTTATACTGCACGGGCCAGCAATGATTAGTTGTTTTTTTTTATTCATTTTTCCCTTTTATAATAATAATATATTCTCCTTTTAAATTTGTTTTTTTTATTTTTTCAATTACATCAATTGGATAACCCCTATATAATTTTTCATAAATTTTAGATAACTCTTTAGCTACAGCAATTTCTCTATTTGGAATGATTTCATGAATTATTTCTAACGTTTTTAATAATCGATGAGGGGATTCATATATAACCACACTTCTTGACTCTTCGCTTAAATTTTTTATACGTTTTTGCTTACCTTTTTTTTTTGGAAGAAATCCTTCGAAAACAAATTTTTCGCAAGAGAATCCAGATTGTATTAATGCAGGAATTAGAGCTGTAGGTCCAGGTAAACAAGATATTCTAATTTTTAATTTTATGCATTTTCGGATAATTAAATATCCAGGATCAGAGATGCCTGGTGTCCCAGAATCTGATATTAAACAACTTATATTTACTGATTGAATTTTAGAAATAATATAATCTAATTTGTTAGATTCATTGTACACGTTATTAATTATAACAGGTGCAGATATGTCATATTTTTTAAATAGTTTTTTACTTTTTTCAAAACTTTCAACAATTATCAAATCAGACTCTTTAAGAGTCTCAATAGATCGGAGGGTAATATCCTTTAAGTTTCCTATTGGTGTTGGAATAATATATAACATTCTAAAAATACATTATAAAAAATCGAATTTAATTAATTATTTTTTTTTAAATAATTATAATAATTGTTTTCTTGTTAAATTGTATAAATAATTTATTTTAGATACATGGCAGGAAAGATAGAAATTATTACAGGATGTATGTTTTCTGGAAAATCAACAGAGTTATTAAAAAGATTAAAAAACTCTTATAATAAATATTTATTAGTTAAACCAAAAATAGACACTCGATATGATTTATCAAGTGTTTCTACTCATTCTGGAAAAAAAGAGTCAGCATTGGTTGTTGGTTCTGTATCAGAAGTGTTTAAAAATTTAAATGGAGTTAAAATTGTCGGGATTGATGAGGCACAATTTTTTACTATTAAAATTGTAAGAGATTGCATAGAATTAAAAAAATTAGGATTCAGGGTTATTATAGCAGGTTTAAATAAGGATTATTTAAATAGGGAATTTAATTCCGTAACATCTTTAATAAAAATTGCCGACGAAACTACAAAATTATATGCAGTTTGTAACATATGCGCTGCTCCCGCAACAAGATCTCATAGACTTTCAAAAGAAAAAACTAAGATTTTATTAGGGCATAAAAATTATTACGAACCACTTTGTAAAAAATGCTATAATAATGTTAGATAAATATTTTTCTACAAGACTAGAGATAAAAACAAATATTTTAAAGAATAATATAGATTATTTAAGAACTAAGATTGCAAAAAACACAGAAATTATAGCTGTTTTAAAAGCAAATGCTTATGGATTTGGTGACATTATGTTAGCAAAAAAAATTTTAAAGCATGGAATTAAAAATATTGCTGTAGCTGATTTTGAAGAGGGAATAAGGTTAAGAAAAAATGGTATAAATTCATCAATAATGATTATGTACCCAGGTTTTAACAATTTAGAACCAATTATTTCTAATAATCTAGAGCCAACAATTTATAGCCTGGAAATGTTAGATAATTTAATTTTTATTGCTAATAAATACAAAAAGAAGATTTTTTTTCATTTAAAAGTTGATACAGGTATGAGTAGGTATGGTTTTTTACAAGTTGAAATAGAAGAGGCTATACAAAAAATAAGAATGCAAAAAAACTTAAAAATTAAAACAATTTTTTCTCATTTTTCTTCTTCAAAATCTAAAGAACATGTATCATTTACAAAAGGTCAAATAGAAAAGTTTATAATTATAAAAAAAATATTTGAAGATAGGTTTTCGTACAAAATCAAGTCTCATATATCTAATTCACATGGTTTACTTAATTATAAAAATGAAAATTTTGATATGGTAAGAGTTGGTTTCGGATTGTATTACGGTTTTAATAATAAATATACAAGTTGTATTGGAGAGTTGAAATCTTGCATCTCTCAGATTAAACTTATTAAAAAAGGAGATGTGGTAGGCTATAATAAAAAATTTATTGCGAAAAAGAATATGAAAATTGGAATTGTGCCAATGGGTTATGCTGATGGCTTAAGAAGATCTTGGGGTAATAATAAATTATCCTTTTTTAAAGGAAATGAATTTTTGCGAATATTAGGCGAGATTTCTATGGACAGTTGTATTGTTGATCTTTCAAGTTTGAAAAATATAAATGTTGGAGATGAAGTAATTTTATTTGGAAAATCTAGAAATATATTTAATCTATGCTCAGATTTAAATATAATACCTTATGAGTTGACTGCGTGTTTATCAAAAAGAATACGAAGAGTTTTAATTTAAATTTGTTTGATATTTTGTGAATAGTAAATAAGTGAACAAGCAAAAAAAGCATGCTGTATTATAAATCATTAGATAATCATTTATTATCATGCAAATCAGGATAAGTAATGGAAAAATCAATTTAAGAACTTTTTTTCTATTTTCATTAAAGAACATTTTTAATTGATTATAAAAAATTAAAAGAAATAGAACTAGTCCAATTACACCAAATTCAGTAATTATATAGATATAATTATTATGAGGCTGTTTAATGTTATTTTCATTTATTATTTTTTTTACTCCCCCAACACCCTTTCCAATTAAAAAGTTTTTAAAAATCGGATTTTTATAATTTTCCCATATAGAATACCTCTTTCCCATGCTACTTATTTTTCTTTTTTTGATCACTTGATTTTCCCAATCTTTATCAGCATTAATTTTTTGTGTCCAAAAATCAGGACTTCCTCCCAATGAATCTGCCATGTAAATGGCATCTTCTTGTATTTTTTCATAATTTGTTCTTGTGTCCATTTGAAAATTGAATGTAGTTTGAATTCGATTTTTAAAAGGGCTTGAAAAAAATAAAAAAGAGATTAAAAATAGTGTTGAACAGATTACTATATGTTTTTTTTTAGGAGGATTATAAAATATTAAAAAAACAGGAGAGAGAATCAAAAGAGTAAATAAACCTGTTCTACCGAAACTATTAAAAAGAAATAATATTAGTAAAAAAACAATAACATATATATTAATTTTTAAAAAATCATATTTGGTTTTCTTGATGCTAAATAAACATGTTAGTAATATAAATACAGAAAATGAGATCATTATAGAAAGGTTAGAATGATCAATAAAACCTCTAAAGAAAAATTCATTTCGGTAATGATCATGTTTTAATAAAAATAAGCTATTTATAAGTCCAATTTGTTTTAAACTAGAGATTAAAAAAGAGTATATAATATTAAATAGTATACCACTTACGAAAAAAAAAGTAGATATTTTTTTAACATCTTCTTTATAGTTTAAAAAATTTAGAAGAGGAATAAGTAATAGAATTGAATATTTTTTAATTGATGTGAAAGTAAAATTATGATCAGACCAGATTAAACTTATTATAATATATAAGTAGAAAAGGAAAATAGATTTATTGATAGGGTTTAGCAAAACTTTTTTAAAATTTTCCGATTTCTTTTCTATAAACAAGCAAGAGAGAAAAAAAAATATAATAATAATTGCCGAGATGCTATTTGATATACTTATAAAAAAGGCAAATAAAAAAAGTGGAAGATTGAATAATGAAAATTCCGGAAATTTATTTTTTAAATAATTCATTTATGTGAAATCAATTTTTTAAAATTTTATTATAATTTTCTTTACCATCTAATGTTTGAATCGCCGCTTCGACAGTTTTGTCCAATTTCAGCATTGCCTCAATTCTTCCTTTGTTATAATAATATCTAACAACTAAATCAGATAATATAAGTTTGCTAATTTCCTCTTTATATTTTTTAATATCCCTTTGTTTTAACTTTTCAATTTCTTCTTTTAATAGTGTAATTAAACCACTTTTATGTAGAGCTTCTTTGTATCCTTCAAAATTCAGGATTTCATTTAAATCATCTATTTTTTTTTCAGATGAGGTTTCAAAATCAAATTTTTCTTTATTAATAAATTCGATAAAATCTTCATATACATTATCTGATATATTAAAATCAATTGGTTTATCAATTTTAGTGTGTGTTGAATAATAATGGTTCCCAAATTCAAAAATAAGTTGTTTTTGCATTAAGCTAAAAATAATTTTAGGGATGCTATCTAAATCAATTTTTATATCAGGGTCTATTCCGCCACCATCAAAAACAGAGCGTCCATTTTTAGTTTTAAATTCAGTTCTTAATGAGTCAGGTAGAACTTTATTATCATTTGAGTAATTGATTGCTTGAATACATCTCCCAGATGGTGTATAGTATTTTGCAACTGTTAATTTTAGTTGCGAATTATAATTAAGTTTTTTAGTTTGCTGCACTAACCCCTTTCCAAATGTTTTATAACCAACTACAATACCTCTATCTAAATCTTGTATTGTGCCTGCCACAATTTCTGATGCTGATGCAGAACCTTCATCAACTAAAACAATAATAGGCAATTCAGTATTATATGCATTACTTTTAGTTTTATAAACTTTATTCCAGTCAGAATTTCTACCTTTTGTTTCTACGATCATAGTGTTTTTTTCTATAAAAATGTTACATAATTTTATTGCTTCATTTAACAATCCTCCTGGATTTCCTCTTAAATCTAAAATTAACCCTTCTAAATTATTTTTTGCTTCTAAATCTAATAACGCAGAACGCACTTCATTTGAACAGTTTCTAGTAAATTTTGATAATTTTATATAACCATATTTGTCAATCATCCCAGAGTAGGGAACGCTGGAAATTTTAATTTTTTCTCTAGTTATTTCTAAATTTAGCAACTCTTCATGATTCAGTCGTTGCACTTGCACATTAACTTTTTTCCCAGGTTCACCTTTTAAGAGTTTGCTAACATCCCCAACAGTTTTATTTTTCATTAAAACATCATCAATTTTAACTATTTTATCTCCAATTTTAAGCCCAGCTTTATCCGCTGGAAAATCTTTATAGGGTTCAGCAATAACAACATATTCATTAATTTTTCTTATTAATGAGCCAATGCCACCGTACTGCCCAGTGGTTTGAAATCTAAAGTCTTCAATTTCTGATTCAGGAATATATTGTGTGTATGGGTCCAGTTCTTTTAACATTGAATCTATAGCTTTTTCCATTAAATTACCAGGTTCAGTATCATCCACGTAATATGTATTTAGTTCTTTAAATACATTATTGAATATTTCTAAATTTTTGCTTATTTCAAAATAAGTTGATTGACCAAAAGATGAAGATGAAATCATCATAAGAGCAAAAAATAAAGACAAAATGTTTTTATAATTCATAGTTATAATTTTTATGGAACAGGGTCGTGCCCTGACCCTCCAAAAGGATGGCAGGATACTATTCTTTTAAAAGTAAGAGAAAGACCTTTTAATATTCCGTGTTTTTTTAAAGATTGAATACAATAATTAGAACATGTTGGATGGTATCTACAATTACTTCCAATAAATGGAGAAATAGATACTTGATAAATTTTTACTATTAAGATTAACATGTATTTCATATACCAAAAGCTAAATTTTCAAATAATAATATATCTTTTTCTAATTTAATATATTTTACTGGTTTTAAATGATTGTATATAATAATTACTTTTCCATTAAGATTATGCTGTTCTTTTTTTTTAAAATAGAAAGCTTTTATTTTTCTTTTTATATTATTCCTATCAACAGCTCGTCTAATTTTTTTTTTTAGGAACTGAAATTAATAATTCTGGCTTAATATTCTTATTTTTTATATATATAAACTTTAAGTATTTACCTGATGTGTGATTTCCTTTTTTTAGAATTTGCTTTATTTCTGTAGCAGAAGAAATCATGTGTATTTTTTTAGAATTCATAAAAATAAAACCAAATATTAAAATAAAAATTAGATTATTTTTTTGATAAAAAATAATCTAAGCAAGAAAGCATGGAAAGGTTTTTTTCATTCGGAGCTTTTAGTGCTACAGTTAAGTTTTTATTTTCAGCGTATTTTTGGGTGACTTTGCCAAAACAAGCAATTAAAATCTCATGATCTTTTGTAAACAATTCCGGAAAATTTTGAATAACAGAGTCAACGTCAATCGGGCTAAATAATACTACCATATCATATGAAAATCTTTTGATAGCACTTTTTTTAGGAAGAGTTTTAAAAAAAACACCTCTGGTATAATTTATTTCAAGACTGTCAAGGAATTCAATTGTTTTTATATTTGTATTTTCTGCTGAGGGAAGTAAGAACTTTTCTGTATTATGTTTTTCAATTACTTCTTGTAAATCCTGTATTTTTTTTCCGCCAACATAAATTTTTCTTTTTCTATATGCCGTGTATTTCTGAAGATAAAAAGAAACTGCTTCAGAAACACAGAAATACTTCATAGTATTAGGGACCGTAAATCTCATTTCTTCACAAATCCTAAAGAAGTGATCAATTGCTATTCTACTAGTAAAAATTATTGCGGAAAAGTTATTTACATTTATTTTTTGCAACCTAATGTCACGCACCTTTGATCCTGCAATTTCAATTAGATGATCAAATTTGATTTTAATACTATGTTTATGTGCAAGATCAGCATAAGCGTTGTTTTTACTTTGAGGTTCAGGCTGTGAGATTAATATTTTTTTAATTTTTTTCATTTTAGGATAAAATAAAATGCAATTATAGGGATGAATTCAAGAATACAAATATATGAAATAATATGAATAAATTTCAAACCTATATAATTGTTTGATTTTATAACAAACCAGAGTTTCATAATTATTAAAAAAATTAAAAATAGAATAGAGATTATAACATTTAAATTATGGCTCATAAAGTTAGAGTATGAAATAATGAGTAGAATGGGAAAAAAATAAATAGAAATAAAAGTTTTAATATCAATGTTAATGATTGAGATCTTCATGTATTTTGCATATTTATTAATTGAAAGCCCAAAAATTAAAATCATTATATGTTGTATAATGAAAAAACAAAATACGTTTACTAATAATATTACAAATTTATTAATTGATAGATCTGTATATAGTAATGCAACAAATGAATTTGTTATAAGAGTTGTTAATATAAAGTTTAGAAACCTTAGAAAGCTGAAATTTGTGTTTCTTTGAAAATAAAGAAAAGCATAATTTTCTTTTGAGTTAAAGGGGATTGACAATAAACTTGTTATTTGTTTTCTATTAGTATTAAAGGCTGTTGATAAAATTAAAATAATAAGCAACAAATAAATTGAATATATATCGTGATTTATAAAAGACACAAAAAAAATTATTTTTCATTTCAAAGTTAATAAAATTGAATTTGAAAAATTTAAAACTTATTTTAGTGTAAAAAAACTCATGGCATTAGATTTATTTGAAGCACCAGATTATTTTAAACTTGATGATTTATTAACCAATGAACATAAATTGGTTCGCGATACTACTAGAAATTGGGTTAAGAAAGAAGTTTCTCCAATTATAGAAGAAAGTTGCCAGAAAGCAGAATTTCCTAAGCATTTAATTAGTGGATTAGCCGATATAGGTGCTTTTGGACCATATATTCCAGCCAATTATGGAGGGGCTGGATTAGATCAAATTTCTTATGGATTAATTATGCAAGAATTAGAAAGAGGAGATAGTGGCATAAGGTCAACAGCATCTGTTCAATCTTCACTTGTTATGTATCCAATATTTAAATATGGATCTGAAGATCAAAGAAGTAAATATTTACCAAAATTAGCTTCAGGTGACATGGTAGGTTGTTTTGGGCTAACTGAGCCAGATCATGGTTCGAATCCTGCGGGTATGGTAACGAATTTTGTTGATAAAGGAGATTATTTTTTACTTAATGGTTCTAAATTATGGATCTCTAATTCTCCTTTTGCAGATATTGCTATAGTCTGGGCAAAAAATGAAAATGGTAGAATTAAGGGCTTGATTGTGGAAAGAGGGATGGAAGGCTTTACTACTCCAGAAACTCATAACAAATGGAGCCTAAGAGCTTCAGCAACGGGTGAGCTAGTTTTTGATAATGTAAAGGTTCCAAAAGAAAATTTATTACCAGAAAAAGATGGCTTAGGAGCCCCGCTCGGTTGCTTAGACTCTGCTAGATACGGAATAGCGTGGGGAGCAATTGGTGCTGCTATGGATTGCTATGATACAGCTTTAAGGTATGCTAAGGAACGAATTCAATTTGGAAAGCCGATAGGCTCTTTTCAATTACAACAAAAAAAATTAGCAGAAATGATTACAGAAATTACAAAAGCTCAATTTATAACTTGGAGATTAGGTGTGCTGAGAAATGAAAATAAAGCTACTTCTGCTCAAATATCTATGTGTAAAAGAAATAATGTTGAAATTGCTTTAGATATTGCAAGAAATGCTAGACAAATTTTAGGAGGGATGGGAATTACAGGAGAATATTCCATCATGCGTCATATGATGAATTTAGAATCAGTCGTGACTTACGAAGGTACTCACGATATCCATTTATTAATAACAGGATTAGATATTACAGGGTTAAGTGCTTTTTCTTAAAAATTAAATCTACGCTTCACAGTCTTTACACTCTTTGCTTTGTGCAAATTTTTGTGCTGCATTCATACTGTGTTGATAATATAGAGATTTTAGCCCTAGTTTCCATGCAGTGATATAGAGTTTATTTATTTGTTTTGCTGGCATTTCTGGGCTAATCATAACATTTAATGATTGCCCTTGGTCAATATATGTTTGTCTTCCAGCAGCTTGAAGTATTATATCCATTTGATCAATTTCAGCATAAGTTCTGAAAACGTCTTTTTCTTTATTAGTTAAAAAATCTAACTCTTGAACTGATCCGTCAGCATCTCTAATTTCATCCCAAACTTCTTTTATGTTTTTGTTTTTTTCTTTTAATAGTTTAATTAAAAAAGGATTTTTTATTGTTGTTTTTACTTTAGCTATATCCTTAACATATATGTTAGACCATGTTGGTTCAATTCCCTGAGAGACTTGACCTAAAATAAAAGCAGATGAAGTTGTTGGAGCAATAGCATTTAAAGTTGCATTTCGGCGACCATATCCTTTTAGGGTCTTAGGCTCACCAAAATGTTCAGATAATTCTTTGGAGGCTTTATATGACTTTTCTTGTATTAATTTAAATACTTCATTATTAATTTTAAATGACTCTGGACTATTAAAAGGTAGCATTTTAGACTGAAGTAAAGAGTGCCAACCTAAAACACCTAAACCTAGTGCTCTGTTTTCTTTAGCAAAATTATATGCCCTTTCCATAAACAAAAATGTTTGCTGGTCATCTTTGTTTGGGGAGTCTCTATAAACTTCTAGTTTTTCAAGAAATTCAGTAATGATAGCATCTAGAAAATAAACCATTGTTTCGACGGCATCTGTATTTTTCCATTTGTCGTAGTGTAAAACATTTAATGAAGATAAAACACAAACAAAAGACCAATGATCATTTGTGGGTAGCATAATTTCTGTACAAAGATTACTGGCATTAATAGTGTGGTTTTTATCTTTAAATACTTTAGGTGCGCCTTGGTTTGCTTTGTCTTTATAAAATATATATGGATAACCAATTTCTCCACGTCTTTGGATAACCTTTGCCCAAATATTTCTTTTTTCTTGGTCGCCATTAATCATGTCTTCCATCCATTTGTCTGTAACTGTTACACCATGCGTTAACTCTTGTATTGGATTGCCTTCAGTACCTATGTCTAAGAATTCCGATATGTCTTGGTGTTCTATTGGTAAGTAAGGAGAAAACCTTCCTCTTCTAACAGAGCCTTGACTCACTACATCAACCATACTTTCAAAAAGTTGCATTATATGAACTGATCCAGATGCTTCTCCGTTATTTTTGACTGCGGCTCCACGATGTCTGATGTGACCAAAATATCCTGAAGTTCCCCCCCCTAATTTTGACATCATTCCAACTTCAGATTGGCTGTATAATATATTTCCCATATCATCAGAAATATTGGACCCAAAACAGCTAATTGGCAAACCTCTTTTCTTTCCAAAATTGGACCAGACAGGAGAGGCTAAAGAATAAAAACCTTCTGACATGTAGTGGTAGAATTTATCACTATAACCTTTTATGCCAAGAATTTCTTCCGCTCTATTTGCAATTTCTCTTATTCTTGTTTCGGCTTTAGTATTTGGGTCTATATAACCAGCAGCAAGAAAGTTTCTACTATGTTCAGTTAGCCAATTAAATCCATTTTTTTTAACATTTTCTGGATTTAAAATATTTTCTTTAGTAGAATTATTTGTTGTTTTTTGATCTATTGTATTGATATCTATTGTTTTTGTTAATTTATCCATGTTAAAAAAGGTCTTCTCCTGTTATACTTTGTGATTTTTTACTATAGTTTATAGATCTTTTTACAAAAAAATCTCCATGTTTTGTTGCAATTAGTTCATCATTAAACCACTCTGTCTTATTTAAGATTGCTTCATCAGTTTTAAAAACCTTGTCAACCCCGATACTCTCAAGAGATCTGTTAAATCTATCTTTTATAAACTCATTAATTTCTTTTTTTGGCAAAAAGTCTAATTCACCTTTTTCAAAAATCCAGTCTATTATGCTGCTTTCTGCCTCAAATGCATTTTTGCACATTTCTTGAATTCTACTTTCATATAGAACATCGAACCAAGTGGGGTTTTCAGATTTGATAATTTTAATTAAATCAATGCCAAAATCACCATGAATTTGTTCTTCTTTTGAAGTGGCTTCCACAACATTAGAGACTCCTTTAAGCATATTTCTGTGTTTATTAAATGCCATTATAATTAGAAATTGTGAAAAAAGGGAAACGTGTTCAATGAAAAGAGAAAATAACAGAACCGCCTCGGCATATTCTTTATTCTCTTCACTTTTAGAGCTACTTAATGCTGTTTCAAGATATCTAACTCTTTTCATTATTACTGGATTTTTTTTTAGGTTCTTAAATTCTTGATTTAGTCCTAAAATTTCCAATAAGTGAGAGTAAGCATCTGCGTGACGCACTTCACTTTCCGCAAAAGTTGCACCTACTGAGCCAATTTCAGGCTTAGGTATTTTATGGTATATATCACCCCAAAAACTTTTAACTGCTACTTCAATTTGCGAAATTGCTAGCATGGTATTTTTTATAGCATTTTTCTCAGAATCTGAAAGTCTTGTTTTAAAATCTTGAATATCACTTGTGAAGTTAAACTCAGTGTGAATCCAATATGAGTGTCTAATAGCAGGAACGTATTCGTATAATTCGGGGTATTCATATGGTTTTAGAGTAATTCTTTTTTCAAAAACATTTCTTTTTCTTTTTTGATTTTGTGTATTTCTATAAAGAATATATGCCTTTGCTACGTCTAGAAACTCACTTTGCATTAATTTTTTTTCTACTAAATCTTGTATTTCTTCTACGTTAGGAGTATAGTTAGGAATTTTGATAGCACGAGCTATCAAACTTTTATTGACTTCATTTGCAATTTTTTCAGCATCGTGTAAATCTCCGTTGTTTACAGAGATCATAGCCTTTAGTATAGCATCAGTAATTTTTTCTAATTTAAATTGTCTTTTATCATGACTTCGCTTAAAAATGCTTTCTACTTGCATGTCGTATTATTTTTTATTCTTTGGTATAAACTATGTAGCCAAATTTACAATTAAACAATTTTTTTTCTTTTAAAAATAAAATCTCTTTTCAACAATCTTTTTTTCATAAATACACAAAAGAGTAATTTATGAAACACAATAATTTTCTTTCAGTATTAGTTTTTAGCTAATAATTTGAGTCAAATATTTCTTAGACTACTTATTCACATAAGTAGTTGAAAAGTATTCAATAAAAATTTTATTTCAACGCAGGATAACTACGATTGACAAATATTTAACATTAAATTAAATTGAACAACATACTTATGAAAAAAAAATCAAATACTTATTAACAATTTGTAGTAATTTTTGATTTATAAGTCATGAAAGTATTATGACGAGATTGTTAAAAAGTAAAGCTTAAATTTTAATCCAAATTTATTTTGGAAATTAATTCTTGATACCAATTTTTCCCGTATTTTCTAATCAAGGCTTCTTTCAAAAAAGTATAAACAGGTATTTTTAATTTTTTTCCAAGTTCACAGGCCTTTTCACAAATACTCCAGTGCTCATAGTTTAACTTTTCGAAGATATTTTGCTTTTCAATTCTTATAGGGTATAAATGGCAAGAGATAGGTTTTTTAAAAGATATTTCTCCATCATTAAAACTTTCTTCAAAGGCACATTTAGTCTGTCCATTTCTTTTGATTGAATACACGCATTCTTTTCCATTATTGAGAGGGGTTTCTAGGTCTCCATTTTTTAATTTTACATAGGTTCCCTGTTTTTCTATTTCTTTTATACTTTCCGGATTTAATCTTTTTTTTACCTTATCAAAAACATTTTCAATTATTAAAACTTCTTCTTTTTCTAGAGGGGCCCCTGAATCTCCTTCAACACAACAAGCTCCTTTACATGCGTTTAAATCACAAACAAATTTTTTTTCTAGAATTTCTTTGCTAACTAAAGTATTTTTGACAAAAATCATCTTTATAATTATTTCATTAAAAATACTAAATCTTTTTTCATTACTTTTGGAATATTGTGAGTCAAAAAGAACAAACATTAAAGTTAATTATTTCCCATAGCAAAGAGTATGGTTTTGTGTTTCCTTCAAGTGAAATTTATGATGGAATATCTGCATTTTATGATTATGGACCATTCGGGGTTGAATTAAAAAATAATATAAAAAAATACTGGTGGCAGTCAATGGTTCAGTTTCGATTAGATGTTGTAGGCCTAGATTCAGCTATATTTATGCATCCAAAGATATGGAAAGCTTCTGGTCACGTAGATGCTTTTAATGATCCCTTAATTGATAATAAAGATTCAAAAAAAAGGTATAGAGCTGATGAATTAATTGAGAATTATATCCGGAAAATCAATTTAAAAATAGAAAAAGAAATAAAGAAAGCATCCAAGAGATTTGGTTCAGATTTTGATCGAGATAAATTTCACAAAACTTCTCCTAGAATAAATAAATATTTAAGTGAAATAAAAGACATTTCAAATAAAATGAATAGTTTTTTAAATAATGAGGAGTTTAAAAAAGTAAAAGATTTAATATATGATTTAAATATTGTTTGCCCAGTATCAGGAACATGTAATTGGACAGATGTTCGACAATTTAATTTAATGTTTGGCACAAAAGTAGGTTCTGTTTCTGATGAGGCTTCAAATTTATTTTTGAGACCTGAAACAGCTCAGGGTATTTTTGTGAACTTTTTAAATGTTCAAAAATCCGCTAGAATGAAAATTCCGTTTGGTATAGCTCAAATTGGAAAAGCTTTTAGAAATGAAATCATTGCACGCCAGTTTATTTTTAGAATGAGAGAGTTTGAGCAAATGGAGATGCAGTTTTTTGTTGAGCCAGGTAGTGAAATCAAGTGGTTTGAATATTGGAAGAAAGAAAGATTAAATTGGTATAAATCTTTAGGTATTTCAGATTCTAATTTAAAATACCATGATCATGAAAAATTGGCACATTATGCTAATGCAGCAACTGACATTGAGTTTAAATTCCCGTTTGGATTTAAAGAATTAGAGGGAATCCACTCAAGAACAGATTTTGACTTATCTAGTCATGCAAATGAAACAAATAAGAAAATACAATATTTTGACCCAAAGTCGAGTACTAATTATACTCCCTATGTTGTAGAAACCTCTATAGGTTTAGACAGAATGTTTTTAGCAGTTCTTTGTGAGTCATACAGGGAGGATAATAATGGAAAAGAAAAAAGAGTTTATTTAAAAATACCACCAGTTTTATCTCCATTCAAAGTTGCTATTTTACCTTTAGTTAAAAAAGATAATTTGCCTGAAAAAGCAAAAGAACTATATCATACATTAATAAAAGATTTTAATTGTTATTATGAAGAAAAAGACTCAATAGGTAAAAGGTATAGAAGACAGGATGCTATAGGTACTCCATTTTGTGTTACTATTGATCACGAAACCCTAGAGAACAACACAGTGACTATTAGAGATAGAGATACAATGTCTCAAGAAAGAATTAATATGGAAGATTTAAATAACATAATTAAAAAAAAGCTGTCTTTTAATTGTTAAGCCTTAAGATTACCTATTCTTTGTATATCTAATATTTTCTAATTTATTATTTTGTTATAAACAATCATAAATCTTAGATATAAAAAAACTCCCTATAATTTAGAGAGTTTTTATAGAGTGGTACCACCAGGAATCGAACCAGGGACACAAGGATTTTCAGTCCTTTGCTCTACCAACTGAGCTATGGTACCTTTTTAAAATGTT
>MDTB01035682.1_pt1 | contig 42300 bp, 42 predicted proteins | sample 811161 | NCBI WGS metagenome assembly MDTB01 (sample SAMN05326650, study PRJNA326480) | marine metagenome | isolation source: seawater | place: Mediterranean Sea | collected 2009 | reverse complement strand
TGGAAGCGTGGCAACGCGTGTAGCTGACCAGTACTAATAGCTCAATTGGCTTGATTTATGCACTGAAAAAAATTTTCATTTAAATATTTCTTTATTCATAATTATAAATATAATTTTTTATATTATGACTAAATCAATAATAAAATAATTAGAGTTGATTTTTGATAACGTTATTTATGAAATTAAAAAATTACTATTTTTAAATAGTTAATTGAATTTATGGGGATAGGAATCTCAAGCGCACAAATTTTACTGGAATTAAAATCAGCTGGTCATTTTTCAGATATATCGTCCATTTGCGATATGGGTGCTACAGAGATTCACATAAACAAAAAAGATTTAAAAGACTTGTTTTTAAAAACTGACGAAAAAACCATTAATTCAATTGAGAATATACCTAATGTAAATAATTGGCCAAATAAAACCCCAAGATCATCAGCAAAGAATTTATATGAAATATTAACTGATCTTAAATTATATAAATCAATTGACTTAAATGGTTTATATGACTCCATTAAACACGATTTAAACCACTCTTTTACAGATGAACAATATCTAAATAAGTTCGATTTAGTTACAGATTTTGGATCATGTGAACATGTTTTTAATATAGCTGAGGCTTATAAAACAATGCACAAATTAACAAAAATTAATGGACTTATGATAGTAAGTCAGAACCTCTACAACGGAAACGGATATTTTAACTTTGATGAAGGTTTTGTAAGAGGTATCGCTGCTTCAAATGATTATGATATAATTAATTGTTCATACGTCATAGTGTCAAATGATAAAACCCCATCAGGGACTTTGTTCGAATATCATATTCCTATGAGTAAAAAATTGTTTAATGTTTTAAATCTCAATAAAATTAGATCACTTGGAATTTGCGCAGTTTTTAAAAAAAAATCCGACAATAAATTTATTTATCCTTACCAAGGGGATTATATGGAAAAAATTCATGGAATTGTCGGTTTTAATTATAAATATATTCAAGATAAAACAATAAATTTTAGATATATTAAATCATCTACAAAAGAAATAAGAGAGGTTAAATTTTTAGATTTAATTAAAGAATTTTTTAAAAGAGTCTTTAAAAAGATATCATGATTTTTTTTTAAGTATTCTCGTGATATTTCTTACCAAAGATTTTTTGTCTAATTTATTTCGCTTGTGCAGCCAATCTCTATTTCCATAAAAACCAACATCTTGAGTATTTTTCAAACAGTAAAAGTTTATTTGCTTTTTAAAATTATTTTTTGCAGTTATTTCGCTTATAACCGAGCTTATTCCTCCTGAAAAGGTACTCTCATCTATAACAAAAATTTTTTCATATTTTTTAAGTAAATTTATAAATTTATTTTCTTTTAATGGTTTAATTTTAATTAAATCAATTACATCAACTCTTAAATTTAATCTTTTTAACTCATCCTTTACCTTTAAACTTGTGTGCGTCATGATACCGGTTGATATAATACAATCTTTGCTTTTATTTCTAAAAACTTTAAAGTCTGAATTGAAAGTTTCCTTCTCTTTATATAAAGGGGGTTGCTGGCTTTTATCTAATCTAATATAAGTTGGTTTTTTACTTTTTGAAACTATTTTACAAATATTTTTAGTTGAAATTGAGTCTGATGGATTATAAATCTCCATCTCAGGTAACATTCTCATTACTCCAATGTCAAAAATTGCTTGAGCTGAATGTCCATCAGTATCATATGAGAGTCCAGATCCGATTCCGATAAGTACTACTGGAAGATTATGGCTACAAATATCAATTTTTATATGTTCAAAACATCTCATTGTAAGAAAAGGAATCATGCTGAATACAAAAACTTTTTTTTTATTCATAGCTAAGCCTGTAGCTACTGTGATCATATTTTGTTCAGCAACCCCTAGATTGTAGAATCTAGTAGGATATTTTTTTTGAAATTTTGGAAGGCTATGAGCTGAAATATCGCCAGTGAGAAATATTAAATCTTTACTTTTTTTTGCTTGTTCAAACATTTCATCAAAAAAAGCGTTCCTATAATCAGTTTTTTTCATAATTATACTCCCTTAATGCAAGATCAAACTGGTGTTGGCTCGGAGCTTGGTGATGCCACTCAACCTTATTTTCCATGAAAGAAACACCTTTGCCCTTGATTGTATTAGCAATAATTACCGTAGGATAATTGTTCTTAAATTTTTTTGTTAAAGCTTTGTTTAATGAATGAAAATCATGGCCATTAGTAATTACAGAGTTCCATTTATATGATTTAAATTTGTTTTTTAATTCAATATCACTTTTTGAATCAAGTGTCTGCATCTCAGACATTTTATTCATATCAACGATGACGACTAAATTATCTATTTTAAGTCTTGAAGCACTTAAAACTGACTCCCAAATAGATCCGGACTCACATTCTCCGTCACCGATAAGACAAAAAACTTTAAATTTATCTTTATCGATTTTTGCCTTTAAAGCTGCACCTATCCCTACCCCAATTACATGACCTAATGATCCTGTATTATATTCAGAGCCAGGTATGAAATGATCAAGTTGCACACTTAGCTTCGTTCCATTTTTAGTGTAAGTATCAACTTTTTTTTTATTTAAAAATCCAATCTTCGACCAAATATGATAAAGCGCTAGGTGAGCGTGACCTTTTCCAATAAAAAACCTATCTCTCAAGGGATGATTAGGCTTGTTCTTAAAATATTTCATTATTTTTGAACAATATAAATAAACAAGTATTTCAACACATGACATAGTCCCACCAAGGTGAGCTCCTCTTCCACCTGATTTTTTGGCAGAAAGCAGAATTGATTTTCTCAATTCATAAGAAAAATTTTTGAGTTCTTTTACATTTATTTTTTTCATGTTAAATACCCATAAGAGTCTATAATTTTTTGTTTGTTCGTTGTTATCACTTCCACAAATAAAGGTCCTTTTACTTGATTAATTTTTTTCATATTTACTTCGATATCTTGGTATCTCGAAATTTTTAACCAATTCAAATCGAATGCTTTGGCTATATTTTTCAAATTAAGAGTGCCATGACCAGCCGCTTTTTTTGTATCTATTCTCCTTCCTTTAAAAATAGTATCTTGCCAATTTAGCATTGATACATATCCACCATTATTTATTACGAATAACTTAATATTTAAATTATAATGAGAAATAGTTTTTAATTCTTGAATATTTAATTCTAAAGAACCATCTCCTGTTACAGCATAAATATTTCTTTTGGGCTCAGCAACACTTGCACCTATGGCTAATGGTATTGTCAATCCCATTGCAGCATTTGAACCTGAAGTAATTTCTCTTTGACCCTTTTCAAACCTCCAGACTTGACCACCCACATAATAGTTAGATCCAGCATCTGTAATTAAAATACTTTTTTTTTGAGAAAATTTCCCTAATTTATCCATAAAGAAATATAAATCCATTGGATTTTTTTTTATTCTGCTATCTATAATTGGATTATTTTTTTTTAGATTTTTGCAATACTGGAGCCAATTTTTGTAATTCGGAATTATTTTTTTATTAAGTTTAGAGTCGAGCTTGATTAAAAAATCTCTCAGATCACAATTAATTTTAAAATCAACATTTAGTGGTTTCTTTAGTTCACTCCTGTCTATATCTACCATTACTATTTTAGTTTTTTTTGAAAATAATTCTGATTTATAACCAATAAACGGTATACTTAATCTTGACCCGAAAACCAAAATTAAATCAGCATTTCTAGTAATTTTTTTTGCAAATTTTGATCCTTTAATACCTGCTGTTCCAAAAATATAATCTGCATCATGCGATATTATATCTTGACCAAGTCTTGAAAAAATAACCGGAGCTTTAAGTTTATTAATTAATTTTTTAGTAATTTTGATACTTCTAGACTGTCTAACACCTTGGCCGCAAATTATAGCTAATTTTTTTGAATTAGAAATTAGTTTTATTGTTTTTTGAATATCTTTGTTGCTTGCAAACTTGTAGTTTTTTTTTGGAAAAAAACCTCGAAGTCTTTCAGGCTCTATTCTGGCTTTTTGTACATCTAAAGGAATATCTAGCCAAACAGGTCCAGGCCTACCATTTGTTGCGTAGTAAAAAGCTTTTTCCAAAAGGTACCTTATTTGATTTGGTTTTTTTACTACAGCGCTAAATTTTGTTAAATACTTAACCGAGTCTATAATATTTATTTCCGCAGTGCCGTATGTTCTTAAACCTTTTATATTTAAATAATTGGTTGTATGTTTTTTTTCAACTTGTCCTGAAAAAATCATCACCGGTGAAGAGTCCACCCAGGCTTCGGCCAGGCCAGGTAATGCATTAGTAGCTCCCGGACCAGCTGTGACACACACAGCACCAATCTTTCCGCTTATTTTTGAATAGGAGGAGGCCATCATTGGTGCAGCTGCTTCGTTTCGAGAGGCATAATGCTTAATTTTTGCCGATTGAATTGCATCATTTAAATACATTGCTCCATATCCGGTGAGCATAAATATCTCGTTTACACCCTTTTTTTTCAAAAATTTAGCTATGTAATCAGCTGTTCTCATTAAAATTTCTCTTTACAGTTCAATAATTGAACAATATATTGTTCAATAAATGAACATACCAATTATAAAAATTATAGCAACATATTTATGACTTTTAACCCAGATGAATTTGATGTTTTAAGACGGATTAGTAAAAGACCTAATTCCAATCAGAGAACTTTAGCCAAAGAACTTGGTTTTAGTCTTGGAAAAATAAACTATTGTTTAAATGCATTAAAAGACAAGGGTCTTGTCAAAATGCAAAATTTTGTTAACAACCCCTCGAAGATAAATTATGTTTACGTTTTGACTCCGAAAGGCATATCTCAAAAAACAAAACTAACAATAAATTTTATGAAAAGAAAACTCAAAGAGTATGAGGAGCTTAAAAAGGAGATAGAAAATTAAATGTGGTTAGTTGCTAAACTAAGAAAAAAAGAATTTTCAATTTTTAAACAAGATTTAAAAAATAAGATTAAATCAAAGTTAAAATTTTATCAGCCTAAACTGCTTAAAGATATGAATAAAAGAAATAAGATTTTTAAAAAAGAAATTCATCTCATGGGAAACTACATTTTTATATATAACGAGGAATTTAATAATAAAAATTTTATAAATTCTTTGTCAACCACAAGAGGACTAGATTATTTTTTAAACAAATCTGAATTAAATCAAACTCAAGTGATAAATTTTATAAATTTATGTAAAAATTTTGAAGACCAAGAAGGTTATTTAAAACCAATTTTTTTTAAATCTTTAATTAATTTCAAAGCTAAGTTTTTAACAGGACCGTTTGTAAATCAGGTTTTTCAAGTAGTTGAAAAAAAAGAAAATTTTTTAAAAATTATATTAAATGATCTAGAGCTTAAGCTAACTGATAAAGCAAAGTATTTATATCAACCAATATAATATTTATGATAAAAATATATTTAATGATTGATAAAACAATCAAAGTGCGGAGCATTGGTTAAATGGTAGATCTTAGTAAAAAAATTCAAGAAACTTGGGGCATCCTAGAAAAAAATTCTGAGCCTTCTGAATTTAAAGGTGTCATAAATTTAGAATTTTCATTTCTTCACAGTCTTGTAGTTTCTAAAAATATAAATGAAATTAATAAATTATTAAAATTATTTCATGCAGGATCACTAATTATAATTAAAAATTCTTTCAATATTGAAGATTTAAATTTTATTAAAAAATATTTGATAAAAAATTATAATTGTAAAAAATCAGAATTTCATAAGTTAAAAGAAAACTGTCCAAATTTCCATCGTGTTATTGGACCTGAAGAGAGTAAAAACTATGTTATTCCTTCCAACAGACATGATTATTATTTTTTTCCTTGGAATAGGCAAAAAGAAGAGTTCGATGTTTTTAATATCTTTTACCCAAAATGGAGAGTAATTAAACTTTTATCAGGATTAAATCCAAATGAGTTTGAAAATAATACTCCTAAAGATGGACCGATAGACAGAATCTTATTTAGGGAATATCCAAATGGCACAGGTTATTTACAAGCTCATAGAGATCCAAAAACAATTAGATTAGTAACTGGAATTCATTTGAGTCAAAAAGGTAAAGATTTTGAGGAAGGAGGATTGTATTTTTATAAAAATAATAAAGAAATTGACGTTGAGTCAAATTTTGAACCTGGTGACATTGCATTATTTTACTGTTCATTAAAACATGGTGTTAAAAAAGTTGTTTCAAAGAAAAATAAAACTGGATCACGATGGTGGATGTGTTTAACAAATCCTATTAGCGATGAAGTGTCTAAAAGAATTGTGCAGACGCCAGTTTAAAAATCAATGACAAAAATTCTCATTACAGGTGCAGCAGGTTTCATAGGCTCAAGATTATTTAATAAATTAAAATTAAAATATGAAGTCCTTGGAGTCGATTTTAATTTGAGAGAAAAACTGGATAAAAAAATAATAAATTTAGATTTGATTAATGAGACGGAGACTTCAAAACTAATTAATGAATTTGATCCATCCTTTGTTTTTCATTTAGCAGCGTATGCTGGCCCGCCCAGAAATGAGATAAACCCTGAATTTGCTTATAAATATAACGTAGATATACTTAAATCACTATTAAAAAGCTTAAATAAAAAAACAAAATTTTTTTTCCCGTCGACTGACAAAATATTTGAAGGAAACAATTTTCCAGACGAAACTACTAAATTAAATCCACCAAGTGTTCATGGTAAATTAAAACTTATTTGTGAAGATTTAATAAAAAAGTTTAATAAAAAATACTTTATTTTTAGGCAGCCAGTTATTCACTCTTATGGAGGCTATACGCAATTAAGTCAAATGAGCGGTTGTTCATTTATTGATAAAGCAATTGATGAAATCAAACAAAAAAAAACAGTCAATATCTTTAGCAATGTTAAAAGATGCTTTGTAAAAGTAGAAGAGCTTATATTTGTTTATGAAAAATTAATAAATTCTGAAAATTACGGTACTTATAATATAGCTGGCCCATTAGTTTCTTATTACGATAGATTGGAAAATTTGTGCCAAGAAAAAAAAATTAATTTTGATAAATTGATAACTAAAATAAAAGGGTCAACTTTTCCTTTAGAACAGAACATTAACTGTCAAAAGTTTGAAAAAACTTTCATTTATAAATTTAGTTAATGATTAAAAAAAAATTTAAAGCAGCAATTCTTTCAAAAATTAACTCAGATCTGAAAGTCAAAAAAATTGAAATTAAAACAAAGCTTAAAAAGGGACAAGTTTTTGTAAAATTAAAATACAGTGGAGTTTGTGGTAAGCAAATTGATGAAATAAATGGCACAGGTGGAAAAGATAATTTTCTTCCTCATCTCCTTGGTCATGAAGGAAGCGGTGTTGTTAAAGCGATTGGCCCAGGAGTTAAAAAGATTAAAAAAGGAGACAAAGTTATTTTACATTGGATTAAAGGTAGAGGAATTCAAAGTGATACCCCTGAATATGTTTACAATGGAAAAAAGATTAATGCTGGGTGGGTTACAACATTTAATGAATTTGCAATAGTATCAGAGAACAGAATTACTAAGATTCCAAAAAATTATAGTATGAAAAAAGCTGCTCTATTCGGGTGTTGTGCCACTACTTCTCTCGGACTTGTTTATAAAAAATTACGACTAAAAAGAAAAGATAGCTTATTAGTAATTGGTTGTGGGGGGTTAGGTCAAATAATTATTCAAGCAGCAAAAAATTTTAATTTAAAGAATATTATTGCATTAGATATTAATAAAACAGCACTTCACTTAGCAAAAAAAAATGGAGCAAATATATTGATTGATCCTGTTAAACAAGGATGGAATATTTTAAAAAAAAAAATTAGTTATAATAAAGCAGCTATAACTACAGGAAACTTAAATGCTATTGAAAATTCTATAAAATATTTATCAGTACCAGGTAAATGCTATGTGATGGGCGTTCCAAAAAAAAATAAAAAAATAAATATTGATGCTTGGAATTTAATGCACGACCAAGTGATACAAGGATCTCTAGGGGGTGGTGCATTACCTGATAGAGATATACCAAAGTTCATAAAATTAGACATAAATAACAAAATAAATTTAGCATCATTGATTTTCAAAGTTTATAAATTAGAAGAAATAAATAAAGCAATTAGACTTTTCAAAAACCCAAATACCACAGGACGAATACTTATAAAGTTTTAATGAAAAAAAACTTAAGAGCTTTAATTTTTGGCGCAAGTAATGGGGTTGGAAAAATGCTCTCTTTTGAACTCGTAAGAAAAGGTATCAATGTAACATTAGTATCAAGAAAAAAATATAAATTAAGAAAAATGATTAATGAACTCAATAAAATAAAAAAAGGAAATAAATTTTATTCTATAGATTTATTAAAAGATAATAATCCAAGGAAAATTTCCTTAAAAATAAAAAAAGATTTAGGTTTTCATAAATTTATTGTTCATTGTGTAGGAGGAGGACTCGGTGTTAAGAGCATCGTTTCTTCAAAAAAGGACTGGTTAAAAGTATGGAATTTTAACGCCGGTATTTGCATTGAGGCTAATAGTGTTTTCATTCCAAAAATGGCGGAAAAGAAGCAGGGAAAAATAATTTGCATCTCATCAATGTCAACAAAATTTAGCAATGTTCAACATGACAAAATACCTTACATTGCTTCAAAAACATATCTCAATAGTTATATAGTGAATACAGCAAAATTTTTAAAAAAAAGAAATGTAGAATTATTTGGAATTCTACCTGGTCCAATGCTAGTAAAAGGAAAATATTGGGAAAAATTATTTTTAAAAAATAAAATAAAGGTAAATAAATATTTAAAAAAAAATTTTAATATGAAAACTCTAATTTCGGTAGAAAGAGTTGTAAAAAAGATCTTATCAATAATTTTTGAAAAAAAACAATACTCTTCTGGTTCTCTAATTTTAATGAAATAAAATTATATGAAATGTTTAGTTACAGGCGCGGCAGGATTTATAGGCAGTAATTTAATAGATAAGTTAGTTGCTCAAAAACATAAAGTTATTGGGATAGATAATTTAGTTACAGGCAGTAAAAAAAATTTGAGTTTATCAATTAGGAAAATTAAATTTATAAAAGCAGATATAAGAGATTTAAATAAATTAAAAAAAATTAGTCAATTGAAAGATATTGATTGGATTTTTCATTTAGCAGGCTTAGCTGATATTGTTCCAAGTATAAAAAATCCAGTAGATTACTTAAACACTAATTTATCTGGAACTCAAAACATTTTAGAAATTTTTAGAGAAAAAAAAATTAAAAAATTTATTTATGCTGCCTCTGCAAGTTGTTATGGTATACCAGAAAAATTCCCAACAAATGAGATATCTAAGATTGATCCAAAATATCCCTACGCTTTATCGAAATATTTAGGAGAAGAGTTAGTTATGAGTTGGGCAAAAATTTATAAAATGCCTAATATTTCTATGAGATTTTTTAACGTATACGGACAAAGATCTAGAACTACCGGAGCTTACGGAGCTGTATTTGGGGTTTTTTTAGCTCAAAAATTTCATGACGTTCCCTTAACCATAGTAGGAGATGGCAATCAAACTAGAGATTTTATTCATGTTGATGATTTAACAGACGCTCTTATAAAGGCTGCTGCAAGTAAATACAAAAATAGAATTTATAATGTTGCAGGTGGAAAAGAGATTTCAGTTAATTTTATTTCTAAATGTATAAGTAATAAATTTGTAAAAATAAAAAAAAGGCCGGGGGAACCTGATCGTTCTTTAGCTGATATAAAAAAAATTAAAAAAGAACTTAAATGGAAACCAAAAATTTCTATATCAAAAGGTATAAATAGATTATTGCAAGATTTAAGCAATTGGAAGAATGCTCCATTGTGGACACCTCGAAAAATACAAAAAGCTACTAAAGAGTGGTTTAAAGTATTAAGGAAATGAAAAAAATTTTAGATCTTAAAGAATTAAGCAAGATTCTTGCTGTGAAACATAAAAATAAAAAAAAAGTTTTATGTCATGGAGTATTTGATGTAATTCATATTGGTCATATAGAACATTTTCAACAAGCCAAAAAAAAAGGCGATGTTTTAATCGTATCAATCACTGCAGATAAGTTTGTAAATAAAGGTCCCAATAGGCCTGCATTTAACGAAAACATAAGACTAAAAGCATTATCGGCGATTAGTTCAATAGATTATGTTTGCTTAAGTCATTCTAATACAGCAGTTAGCACAATTAAGACCTTGAAACCTAACTTTTATTGCAAAGGTTTAGAATATAAAGACCAAAATAATGATTTAACAGGTGAAATCAAAAATGAAATCAGTGCATTAAAAAAAAATAAAGGCAAGATTATTTTTACCACCGGGACAATCTCTAGCTCAAGCAAACTTCTCAACAAATATTTTGATAATATTTCAAATCAGCAAGCTGAAATTATTAATAAAATAAAAAAAAAATTTTCATTTTCACACATTAAAGAGAAAGTAAATAAATTTAAAAATGATACAGTTTTAGTTATTGGAGAGACAATAATTGATGAGTATAATTTTACTGAAGCTTTAGGAAAATCTGGCAAAGAGCCAAATTTAGTTTTAAGAGATCTCTCTTCTGAATTATATATTGGTGGAGCAGCTGCAACTGCAATTAATATTTCAAATTTTGCAAAAAAAGTTTATTTACTTACTTTTTTAGGTGAAAAATCTGAATATTTAAAATTTATAAAAAAAAATCTGCCGTCAAATGTAGAAATTCATTATTTGAAAAAAAAGAATTCTCCAACTATTGTTAAAAAACGTTTTATAGATTTAATAAGTAAAAATAAATTACTTGGAGTTTATACAATTAACGATGAACCTTTGGACAAAAATCAGGAAAAGGACCTTAATAAGAAATTTATTAATCTAAATAAAAAATCAAATTTAATTGTTGTATCAGATTATGGCCACGGTTTTATTCCTAAAAGTTTGATTAAAAAACTTAATTCTTCGAAACAAACAGTTGCTCTAAATGCTCAAATAAATGCCAGCAATGTTAGCTTTCATAGCTTAAATGATTATAAAAATATTGATTGCGTAATTATAAATGAAAGAGAATTAAGACATCAATTAAGAAATAGAAATAGTGATATCAAACTGCTTTTGAAAAAAATTTCTTTAGAACAAAATTATAAAAAGATAATTGTTACTCGTGGTTCGCAAGGCGCAATAATGTTTGATAATAAATTAAAAAAAATGTATTTTTGTTCTGCTTTCGCTAACAAAATAGTTGATAAAGTTGGCTCCGGAGACTCTATGTTGTCTTTAGTTTCTTTATCTGTAAAAAATAAAATCGATAAAGATTTGACACTTTTGATTGGCTCACTAGCTGCAGCAGACTCCGTTGAGCACTTTGCAAATAAATCTTCTTTTAAACAATTTAAGTTATTAAAAAATTTAGAACACTTATTAAAATAGATATGAATAATATTCTTATTACTGGAGGAGGTGGTTATGTTGGTTCAATGTTAGCAAAATATTTAGCAAAAAAGAGCTACAATGTAACTGTATATGATTTGATGATGTATGAGCCTCAATTGTTTGAAAAAGATGATAAAATAAAAGTTATAAAAGGAGATGTAAGAGATCAAAACTTATTAAAAAAAAACTTACCTGGTCATAGCATTGTTATTCATTTAGCTTGCATTTCTAACGATCCAAGTTTTGAGTTAAATCCCTCATTGGGAAAATCAATTAATTTAGATAGCTTTGAACCACTTGTTAAAATTTCAAGAGATGCAAATGTAGAAAAATTTATTTACGCATCTTCCTCTTCCGTTTATGGAATAAGTAAAGAAAAAAATGTTACTGAAAATTTAGATTTAAAACCTCTAACAGATTATTCAAAATATAAGGCAATATGTGAAAAAATATTATTTAAGTACTCAACAAACAATTTTTGTACAACTGTGATAAGACCAGCAACAGTTTGCGGTTATTCTATCAGACAGAGACTTGATGTGGTTGTAAATATTTTAACAAATCTTGCATTCAACAAGAATGAGATAAAAGTATTCGGTGGAAAACAACTAAGGCCCAACATTCATATGGATGACATGATTAGATCATATGAATTAATGATAAACTCTGACAAAAAATTAATTAATAAGAAAATTTTTAACATTGGTTTTGATAACCTTCCAGTAATAGAAATAGCAAACAAAGTTAAAACAATTATCGGTAAAAATGTACATCTGAACTTAGTCCCAACAAATGATAATAGATCTTATCATATATCTTCGAAGAAAATCAAAGATGAATTAGGTTTTACCCCATTTAAAAATATTGATGATGCAATATTAGATTTAAAAAACGCTTTTGAAAATGGATTGCTTCCTAATTCATTAAATGATGCAAAATATTTTAATATCGAAACAATGAAAAAAATAAAATTAAAATGAAAAATAAATTAATAAATTTAGGAAATATTACTTACAAAGACTTTCTGTCCGATCCGAAACGATTAGCCTTATCTAATTAAATTTCAAAAATAAATAAAATTTATCCTCGAGTAAATAGAATGTTTTTAAAATTTTTTAAAAAAAACATAATAGAAATTATTAAAAATCCAAAAATTATTTCTAAAAAGATTTTTGTTTTTATTAAACTTATATTTAAATTGGTAATCTTAATTTTTGAGATTCCTATTTATATTTTTTGCCTACCGATAATATTTTTTATTTTAATTTTAAATAATTTTTATAAGATAAGATTTGGAATTATTAGATCCCAACCATTCGGAAATTCTCTGAATGATATGAGTTTAATTAAATTATCGAGAAATTTAGAAGAAAAAAAATTTATAGACATATTTTGTTACAAAAAAAAATTTTGCAACAAGCAATTATTTAAATTTGCTAAACGTGAATTTAAAATTTCATATTTCTATAAATATTTTTACAATTTAGTAAATTTATTACAATTAGAAAATTTGAAATTTCCTAATATGAAAATTATTAGAGAAAAGTACTCATTTTTTAAGGATGAACAAAAAAGATTTGGTGAACATTTTCCTTATTTTAAATTTAATAAACAAGAAAATGAAAAGGGAAATAATTTTTTAAAAAAGATTGGATTAAAACAAAAGTCTAAATTTGCCTGTTTAATTATGAGAGATTCTAAATATAAAAAAACTTTAAATGATGGGATTGACTACAACTATCATTCGTTCAGAAATGTAAATAGTGAAAATTATAAAGATGCAGTTCTTAAACTAATTAGTAAAGGATATTGGGTTTTTAGAATGGGATCTGAAGCAGAAAAAAAAATGAATATAAATTCAAATCAATTCATCGATTACCCCTTTTGTGATCAAAAAAGTGATTTTTTAGATATTTGGTTGATGGCTAATTGCGATTTTTGTATCACGAGTGGCACTGGGCTTGACATGGCCAGTATCTGTTTCGGTAAGCCTATCGTATATACAAATTTAATCGAATATAAACCACCGTTTTTTTTCTTCAATTCAGATTTAGTGATTTTTAAAAAAATTAAATGTTCAATAAACAAAGAAATTTTATCTTTAAGTAAAATATTAAAAAGAAATCTGGCCAATGTTATGAAAACTGAAACTTTTCATTCAGAAAATTTAATTATTGAAGAAAACAGCGATAGAGAAATAACAGAGATCGTCTTGGAAATGGAAGAAAGAATTAATAATAAAAAAAGTTCCCACAATACTTTTTTACAATCCAAATTTTGGGAAATTTTACACGGAAACAAATCTATAAAAAAAACTCAAAATCACTTTAAAGCAAGAGTGGGAAAACATTTCTTAAATCAAAACTTCCACTGGTTAACAAATTAAATGATAAAAAAGTCTTTTTCTTTACTTATATTTAAAATTTTAAATAATTTTAAAAAAGAATTCTTTTTTTTATTCGCTATTTTGTTATTTGAGACAGTAATCCTAGCAGCTAATGTTTTAACTATCGTGCCGTTTGCGGACTATTTGTTTGATAATACTTTGTCGAATCCAAGTAGGATAACTATTTTTACCATACGTTTATTGGATTTATTTCAAGTTGCTCCAAGTTACTTATCTTTTGCGTTTCTATTTATTTTTACAAATATGATAAGAGTCATTTTGCTAGTATTAATGGAATATGGCGTTTTAAAATTCAAATATTCAATTCAAAAATCCTTAACAAAAGAATTACTTGAAAATATTCTTTCAGTAAATTTAATTTTTTTTAGCAATCTTGGTAAGGGTAAACTTTTAAATACCTTGAATAAAGAGATGATCTCAATAGGAGATAGCTCAAGATATTTGGCATCAGGATTTGCTGCTATTTTTCAAATTATAATTTATTTGATCATCCCTTTTTACTTAAATTTTTATTTAACTCTTTACACTTTGCTAATTGTTGGATTTTTTGCACTTCCAATATTTTTTGTCAGTAAGCTAAGTCATAGAATTGGAGCATTAACAACATCAACTGCAAATAAAGTTACTGGTAACTTTAATGAGTCTTTACAAGCAGTAAAACTTATAATGGGGTATGGAAATCGAGAGTATGAGGTTAAAAAAAATATTCTGTCTTTAACCGAACACATTAAGTATGCCATTCAAACAATGTTAATTAGATTAATTCCAGGAGAAGTATTCAAAGCTTTCGCTATTTTATCTGTTGTAATAAGTATTGGCTTAACTTTAAAATTAGAAAATAATTTGGCAGAGAATGTTGCAGTATTTTGGAGTTTATATGCTGTAATGCCTTTAATCTCTAATTTGCTGAAAATTAATGTTGTTCTATACAATTTTCTACCTAGTTATGAACAATTTCACAATTTAATGGAAAGAGCTAAAACATTTAAAAAAGAAAATGGTAAAATTAAATTTGAAAAAATTAATAGAGGAATCTTTTTTAAAAACGTTTCGTTTTCCTATCCAGGTAAAAAACTTATTTTAGAAAATTTAAATTTTTTAATTAAGAAAAATAAAATAACTTCAATAATTGGTCATTCTGGTTCAGGAAAATCTACAATAAGTGATCTAGTACTAGGCTTACTGAACCCAGTAAATGGAGTTATATCAATTGATGATAAAGATTTAAATATTTACGATAATGAAAGTTTCAGAAAGAAAGTTGGTTTTGTACCACAGGAACCCTTCCTTTTTTATGGATCAATTAAAGACAATATCCTATGGGGAAACGATCAAGCAAACGAGGATGATGTATGTGCTGCCTTAAAATTAGCAAATGCTTACGATTTTGTTATGAAAATGAGCAAAAAATTAGACACGATAGTTGGTGAAAGAGGCACTGAAATGTCCGGTGGGGAAAGACAGCGAATTGCTCTTGCAAGAGCACTGATAAGAAAACCTGAATTACTAATTCTAGACGAGGCAACAAGTTCGTTGGATTTAGAGTCAGAAAATCTAATAAACCAATCAATAAAAGATGTTTCCTTAAACTCAACAATATTATTGATTGCTCATCGAAGTTCCAGTTATAAAATTTCTGACTTTGTTTATGAACTCAACAATAAATCATTAAAATTAATATAATTATAAAATTTCTTATGAATATTTTATTAATCGGTGGAGGAGGCTATATAGGAAATGTAGTTGGTGAATTTTTTCTTAAAAAAAACTATGATATAACAATTATCGATAATTTTATTTATAAACATAATTCTTCAATAACAAAAATTAAAAAATTCTCAAAACTCAAAATTCTTGAGGAGTCAATAATACAAATCGATCTATTTGAAAAAAATTTAAAAAATTATGATGCAATAGTGCTACTTGCTGGTTTAGTAGGCGATCCTATAACAAAAAAATATCCAGAATATTCAAATGAAATAAATTTTAAAGGCATACAAAACTTAATAGATGTAATTTTAAAAAATCAGGTTAAAAAATTTATTTTTATTTCTACATGCTCTAATTATGGATTGATTAAAGATAATGAACTAGCAACTGAAAACTTTAAATTAGATCCAAAATCTCTTTATGCTAAACAAAAAGTTGAAGCTGAAAAATATATTATGAAATTTAAAAAAAAGACTGATTCTATTGTTTCTATTTTAAGATTTGCTACAGCCTTTGGTGTCTCTGAAAGAATGAGATTTGATTTAACGGTAAATGAATTTGTTATGAATTTACATTTAGGTAAAAGGCTTTTGGTTTATGATCCAGATACTTGGCGACCATATTGTCATGTTGTTGATTTTGCAAGATTGATCGAAATTGTATTAAATTCCGCTAATTCACTTATTAATTTTGAGACATACAATGCTGGAGGAGATTTTAATAATTGTACTAAAAGAATGTTAGTAGATAAAATCAAAGATCATTATGAAAGTTCAAAAATAGAATTTCAACAAAAAGGACCTGATCCAAGAAATTATAGAGTAGATTTCTCTAAAGTAAAAAACAAACTAAAGTTTATACCTAAGTATTCAATAGAAGATGGAATTTTAGAGATAAAAGATTATTTAAATTCAAATACTTTTAAAACTCAAAATCAATCTTTAGATATGATGGGTAATTATACGATTGATTCAATGATATTAAAAAATATAAGCTAAATTAATGTATTCACTAAATTTCTCAAAAAAAAAATACGATATTTTAATTTTAGATGATGGACAGGTAGACTTTAAATTGCAAAGTTATAATTTTTATATAATTAATTTTAAATCAATAAACTTTTTTGTCTTTATTATTTCACTTTTAAAATTTTTAAAAAGCAATAAAGATAAACTTTCATTTAAAGAAATTTATAAACAAAATTTATATAGGCACTTCAAACCTAAAATAATAATATCTCATCATTTGAATAATAGATCATTTGAAGCTAAATATCTTTGCCCAGAAATCATTACAATGACTTATCAATTTGGTTTCATTAATGAGCATGCTAGGTTTTTAAAAGATAGACCAAAAAAATATTGTGAGACAGATTACTTTTTTGTTTTTCATGAAATTGATAAGAAAATCTTTGAAAAGACTTTTAGTTCTAATTTTATCGTTTCAGGTTCTGCTAGAAATAACTCTTTTTCTTTAGAAAAAATTAATAATAAAAAATACTTTATAACTTACATATCGGAATTTAAAAAAAAACCTAAAATCAAAAATAATAATATTTATCTCTATGAAAAAAATGTTTACGAATATCAAACAAAAATTGAATTATTCGTTTTAAATATTCTAAAAGATATTTGCCAAAAAAATGGCAAAAAACTTAGGATTGCTCTTAGATCAAATAGGCAAGATAAAAAACACAAATTAAAAAAATCTGAAGAGATAAGTTATTATAAAGGTATTTTGGGTTATACTCCAGAAATAGATGGTAATGAAAATTCTTATCAAGTAGGAAATAATTCCAAACTATCTATTTGCCTAGGATCTAATTTAGGTATTGAACTAATATCAAGAGATTTGATGGTTTTTTTTATAAATATTTTTTCAAATTACAATAAAGCCCAAACTATTCCTTACTTTACTATAAATGATAGCCTATTAGTTTGTAGTAAAGAAAACAGTGAAATTATAAGAAAAAAAATTTCAAATTTACTTAATTTAGATATTCAAGATTTTAAAAATGAAATATCTAAATATTTTAGGAAAATTTTATTTGATCCAAATAATAAAATTATAAAAAACAAAATTGATGAAATCCTTAAAAATGAAAACATCTACAATTGCTAAAGATATTAATAAAGCTATTAAATCTGTAATCAGAAAAAAGGGTATTGTTCCCTTACATGAGCCTGTATTTAAAAAAGAAGAATTTAAACTTGTAAATAATTGTCTTAAGACAACAATGGTTTCTACTTCAGGAAAATATGTTAATGAATTTGAGAATAAAATAAAAAAATTTACAAAAACAAAATATGCTGTAGCAGTTACGAGTGGTACTACAGGATTGTATTTATCATTAAAATTATTGAATATTAATTATAATACTGAGGTTTTAGTACCAGCATTGACTTTTGTCGCTACCGCTAATGCAGTTGCACACTGTGGAGGTATACCTCATTTTGTTGATGTTCATAAAGATACTTATGGGATTGATGCAAGTAAATTAAGGAAATATTTGAAATCAACTACTGTTATTAAAAATAACCAATGTATTAACAATAAAACAAATAGAGTTATAAAAGCTATAATTCCAGTTCATGTATTTGGCCACATGACAGAAATGGACGGAATAATATCTCTGGCAAAAGAATTTAAATTAAGCGTTGTTGAAGATGCTACAGAAGCTTTAGGAAGTTATTACAAGAATAAACATGCGGGAACTTTTGGTAAATTTGGAGTTTTAAGTTTTAATGGAAATAAGATTATTACAACTGGTGGTGGAGGAATGATACTTACAAATAATAAGAGATTAGCAATTAGAGCAAAACATTTATCTACTACTGCAAAGAAATCTCATAAATATAAATATATTCATGATGAAGTTGGCTACAATTTTAGATTGCCAAATATCAACGCTGCACTTGGAATTGCTCAAATTAATAGGATATCTGGTATATTAAAAACAAAAAGAAATTTATATTTAAGATATAAAAAATCTTTTTCAAAAATTCCATTTGTTAAAATAAAAGACCAACCAGAAAACTCGAAAAGTAACTTTTGGTTGAATACAATATATTTAGATAAGAAGGTTTTTAGTCAAAGAAACAAAATTATTGAATATCTTATACGGTCAGGTATTTGTGCTAGACCAGCTTGGGAATTGCTACCTGACTTAAAGCCGTTTAGAAAAAACCCAAAAATGGATTTAAAAAACTCTAAGGAAATAATACGCTCAATAATTAATATTCCGAGCAGTTACAATTTGTAAAAAATCAATGTTTTATAGATTATTAGATTTGAGCGATGAGCTTAAATGGAACAATTTCTTAAATAAATTTAATAGAAAATTTAGAGATGTTTATTTTAGACCGGAATATCACTCATTATATGAAAATAATGGAGATGGAAAAGCATATTGTTTTTTCTTCTCTAGCAAATATGGAGATGTACTTTATCCTTTCTTAAAAAATTCAATTAACGATCTAGGCTACGAACTAGATAAAAAATATTACGATATTCAAAGCGTGTATGGGTATAGCGGATGCATTTATTCAAATAATAATAATTTACTAAAAAAAAAATTCCATAAGGTATTTTCAGATTTTTGTAAAAAATCAAATATTATAGCTGAATTTATAAGATTTCATCCTTTAATAAAAAATCAAAATTTTTCTAATCAATATTTAAAAATTTTTAAAAATAGAAAGACAGTAATCTTAAATCTAAGACAACCTTACAAAAATATTTTTGAAAAAGAATATACTTCAAACAACAGAAATATGATTAGAAAAGGTAGCAGAGAATTAAATTTTAATATTTCTAGTGATATAGAGAGTCTTAGATTGTTTAAAAAAAATTATCTTTTTACAATGAAGGCAATTGATGCAAAAAAATATTATTATTTTTCAGATAATTACTTTTCTGGAATTATTAAAAAGTTAAAAAAAAAATCTTATATAATAAATGTTTTTGACAAAAAAAAAGTTGTTCAGAATTCTATGATTCTTTTTATAGATAATGATTTTGCTCATTATCATTTATCTGGCAGGTCTCAAAACTGTAAAAGCAATGCCTCTAATAATTTTATGCTAGACGTAGCAATAAAATTTGCAAAAGAAAAAGGATGCAAATTTTTTCATTTTGGGGGAGGATCCTCAACTTCAGAAAGCGATTCTCTTTTAAAATTTAAATCAAATTTTTCAAAAAAAAAATTAAACTTTTTTATCGGTTATAAAATTCATAACAGAAAAATTTATGATATAATCTGTAAAAATTGGGAAAGTAAAAACTTTGAAAATAATAAAAAATTTAAAAGTTTTTTTTTGAAATACAGAATAAAATTAAATTAATAAATCATGAAAGAAAATAAAGATATATGGAATAAAATATTTTCCTCTCGTGATTGGGGGCAATACCCTGCAGAAGATTTGGTAAGATTTATCTCAAATAATTTTGGCAAGTCCAAATTAAAAAAAAAAAAAATTATTTTAGAAATTGGATGTGGACCAGGTGGAAATTTAAATTATCTTTCAAAGGAAGGTTTTATTATTCATGGTATCGATTTCTCAAAAAAAGCAATTAATATTGCAAAAAAAAATTTAAAAAAAAATCACCGAAATTGGAAAGGGAAATTAATAATTGGCGATATAACCAAATATCATTATAAAGAGAAGTATTTTGATGCAATCATTGATAATGAAGTTTCCTGTTGTCTTCCAATTAATCAGGTAATTGAACTTTATAAAAAACTGTCATATTCGTTAAAAAAAAATGGAAAAATATTTTTACGAACATTTTCAAATAAATCTTATGGATTTAATACAGGTAAAAAAATTGGTTATAATTTATATCTTCCAAAAGTTGGCGCCGTTAAGATGGGTCCACAAAGATTTTCATCCTCAAGAGACATAGATAAAATATTTAAAAATAATTATAAAATTTTAAAAAAAGAAATTATTTCTAGAACAATTCATAATAGAAAAGACCTAATTTCTGAATGGATTGTAGAGGCGATTAAAAAAGATGTATGATATTTTGATAAATGGAAATGGATTCAAAGCTATTTATTTAGCTTTATTTCTAAGAAAAAGATTTAAAAATAAATCTATTGCAATCAAATATTCAGGCACATTTGGTGGAATATTTAATTCTATAGAATTAGAAAATCATTTTTTAGATATAGGTTGTCACTTATTTGATTATACTGATAGCAGATTTTTGGAATTATTAGAGATAGATATTTCAAAAGTTATACCTGTCAAACTGAAATATGCATCAATAAATGATAAAAAATTGACCAATGATTACGGAATTTATGATTTTAGAACATGTAAGTCTTTTTTTGCAACTTTAAAAAAAAATTTTTTTAAAGAAAAAAATGTAAAAAAAAATGAAATTAGTTTGTTGAACCATTTTTATAACAGACATGGACCTTTAGTTTCACAGATAATCAATCAATTCTCAGTCAAAATTACAGGTAAGACCTTAGATCAGTTGGACAAAAGAAGTCATGAATTTTTCTTATTTAAAAGAATTTTAATGTTCGATAATAAAAAATCATTAAAATTAAAAAAGAATGGCTATGATGACATTTTAGCTGCTCAGTCAAAAAGTGTGCATAATTATAAAAAAAAATTTATAAACTTTACTTTTAAAAACGGAAATAAAGGTTTTTTAAACCATATAATTGAGATTTTAGAAAAAAGAAAAATTAAACTTACATCTGATAAAACACAAGGAGATGAAGTTTATAATGTAAATTTTGACAAAAACTCTAGTTTAAAAAAATATTCAGTCGATGTACCATTACATTTATGTTACTTTTTATCAAAGTCGTTTCCATACACGTATTTGCACGACTACTCAACCAATCCAATTTTTAGAGTTTCATCGCCCGGACATTATACTAAGCAACTAAAAAAAGGCAGAGGTTATTTATGTTTAGAAATTCCTGATCCCCATGAAATTTTTGATAAAGAAACCATAATTGAACTTTCCCAAGAGTATTTAAAACAATACTGCAAAGCTGACTTTTTCCATTATGCTTTTTCTAAAAAATCATATCCTTCAATTTTTTTAAAAAATAACGAAATTTTGGAAAAAAATACACTTAATCCATATCTTTATAGCAAACAAAGCATAATGGATGAGATTGAGAATTTTAAATATGAAAAATAATAATAAAAAAGTTTTTATAATTGCTGAAGCGGGTGTTAATCATAATGGATCTCTATTAATTGCAAAAAAACTTATAAAAGTTGCATCTAAAATCGGTGCGGATGCAATTAAATTTCAAACTTTTATTACTGAGGAAGAAATTACAAAAAAAGCTCCTCTCGCTAAATATCAGAAATCTAACAGTAAATATTCAAATCAATTTGATTTGGTTAAAAAGTTAGAATTATCTCAAGCTGATCATAAAAATTTAAAAATATTTTGTAAAAAAAATAATATAGAGTATATGTCATCTGCTTTTGATATTAAAAGTTTAAGATTTTTAAAAAGTATTAATCTAAAAAGATTTAAAATTCCTTCTGGAGAAATTAATAATTATCCGTATTTGAGAGAAATTGGCTCTTATGGGAAGGAGATTATATTATCTACTGGAATGTCAAAGATGACAGAAATAGATCAAGCTATTAAATTAATTAAAAAGTCTGGCACTAAAATTAGTAAAATTAAGATACTGCATTGTCATACTGATTATCCAACTAAGCCAAAAGATGTAAATCTGTTAGCAATAAAAAGTCTGAAAAAAGAATATGGCAATAAGATAGGTTTCTCGGACCACACTATGGGCATCGAAATTTCTATTGCTGCCGTTGCACTAGGTTCAGTAATAATTGAAAAACATTTAACATTAGACAAAAGAATGAAAGGCCCTGATCATTCATCTAGTATAGAGCCAAAAGAATTTGAGTTGATGGTAAAATCGATTAGAAGTTTAGAAAAAGCCATGGGAAACGGAAAAAAACTACCTACTAAAAATGAGCTTAAAAATTTAAAGATTGTAAGAAAATCTATAGTTGCAAAAGACAATATAAAAAAAGGTGAAGTATTTTCTGAAGAAAATATTACCACAAAAAGACCAGCCTTAGGGATCAACCCAATGAATTGGAAAAAAACTTTAGGTAAAAAAGCGAAAAAAAATTATTACAAAGATGACTTTATTTAAATTTAATAACAAAGTTAAAAATATTTGCGTAGTAACAGGTTCAAGAGCAGATTTTGGCATTATAAACAATTTACTTAAAAATTTAGATACTCATAAAAAAAGTAGAATAAAACTTATTGTCACTGGCACACATCTAATGAAAAACTATGGAATGACTGAGAAAGAAATTAATCAAAATAAATTGAAAATTTTTGAAAAAGTTTTTATTCCAGAAAAAAATGAAAAGTCTTTTGATATAGGTAATAATTCTTCAATTATCCTTAAAAAATTGGCTAAGATTTTTGAAATCCTAAAGCCGGACTTGTTTATTGCTATTGGAGATAGATACGAAATGTTAATATCCTCCTACATCTCAACACTTTTCAAAGTGCCTATTATACATATTGGAGGTGGAGAACAAACAGAAGGATCGTATGATAATCAATTTCGACATTCTATTTCAAAAATGTCGAGCCTTCATTTTGTTTCCCACCATACTTATAAAGAGCGATTAATTAAGATGGGTGAAAATCCTAATTCAATTTACAACTATGGAAGCTTAGCAATAGATAATTTAAAAAGAATTAAACCTTTGACTAAACAAGAATTAGAAAAAAAATATAGATTAGATTTTAAAAAAAAAAATTTTTTAGTAACTTTTCATCCATTAACTTTGGATAAAAATAAAAGTATAAAACAATTTAAGCAATTAATACGCGCTGTATTATATTTTAAAAATTCTAACTTTATATTTACAGCGGCAAACGGTGATCAAGATGGAGGAAAAATTAATAGTTTGATACAAAAATATACAAAATCTTATAAAAATATTTTTTTTGTAAAATCTTTTGGACAAAAAAATTACTTTTCAATCTTAAGACAAATTGATGGCGTAATTGGAAATTCTTCAAGTGGAATTATTGAGGCACCTTCATTTAAAATTGGTACAGTGAATATCGGTGATAGACAAAAAGGAAGATATAAATCTAAAAGCATTATTGATTGTAAAGAAGGTTATAATGAAATAATTAAAGCAATTAAGAAAATATCGTCCAAAGATTTTAGAAGTAGTTTAAAATATATAAAAAACCCTTTTGAAAAAAAAAATACCTTAAAAAAAATGATAAAAAAAATTCACAATTATAATTATAGTTTAAAAAAAACTTTTTATGAAAAATATACTAGTTAATAAAAATATAAGATTATTTGATGCATTAAAAAAACTTAGCCTTTCAGGTGAAAAAACATTAATAATTATAAATAAAGCAAGAAAATTATTAGGAACAATTAGTGACGGTGATATTCGTAGAAATATTTTAAAACGAAATAACTTAAATAATAAAATAGAAAAAATTTACAACAAAAATCCTACTTACTTAATAGAAGGAAAATATAACAAAAAAGATATAAAAGATATTTTTTTGAAAAAACATTTTGATCTTATCCCAATATTAAATCAAAAGAAAATTGTGATAAATTATATTTCTTGGAGTGAATTTTTTAATACTCAAGAAAATAAGTTTGATTTTAAAAAGATAAATAATCTCGTAATAATGGCAGGTGGTGAAGGTACTAGAATGAAACCATTTACTGATTTATTTCCTAAGCCATTAATACCAATAAGAGGCAAGCCAATAATCGATTTAATAATTGAGAAATTTTCAAATTTTAATATTAAGAAATTTACACTTTCAGTAAGAACAAAATCAAAAATATTAAAAACCTATTTGAGTGAAAAAAAATATAAAAATCTTAACTATGTAGAGGAAAAAAAACCTTTAGGCACTGTCGGAAGTTTAAGTCTTTTAAAAAGAAAATTTAATGAGGACTTTTTATTAACTAATTGTGATATTTTAGCAGATATTAATTTAGAGAGCTTTTATAATTTTCACAAAAAAAATAACCATTTTATTTCGATGGTAGTTTCAGCTAAAAAATTTTCTATACCATATGGGGTTTGCACGGTTAACAATAATGGGGTTTTTAACAGTATAAAAGAAAAACCAAATTATAATTTTTTTGTAAATATAGGCTTATATTTGATGAGTCCGAAAGTAATAAAATATATTCCAAAAAACAAATTTTTTCATATGACAGATCTTATAAAAGTTTTAAAAAAGAAAAAATTAAGTGTGGGAGCTTATCCAATTCAAGACACAGAATGGGTAGATGTTGGTCAATGGAGCGAATATAAAAAAACACTAGAAACTATCGAATGATCAAGTCTGCATTAATTTTTGGATATGGATCAATAGGTAGCCGCCACGCGAGTATTCTTAAAAAGAATTTTAAATTAAATAAAATTTACATATTTACGAAAAAAAAAATTCAAGGTTTTACCGTAATTAAAAAATTACAAAATATAAAAAAATTAAAAATTGATTATTTTGTAATAGCTTCTCCCACTTCAAAACATCTTAAAAATTTAGAGTTTATAGAAAAAAATTTTAAAAACAAAAAGATATTGGTTGAAAAACCCTTATTTCATAGGGATATTAAAAAAAATTTCAAAAAAAATAAAATTTATGTTGGGTATAATTTAAGATTTAATAACTTAATAAGATATGTAAAAGACTTTATTAAGGGAAAAAAAATTATAGATATAAAAATTACATGTAATTCTTATTTGCCTAATTGGAGACCTAAGAAAAATTATACAAAAACATCAAGTGCATCTAAACTGTTAGGTGGTGGCGTAATATTAGAGTTAAGCCATGAATTAGACTATATTAGATGGTTATTTGGTGATTTTAAAATTAAGTTTATTGATTTTGGGAAGTGTTCAAATCTAAAAATAAATACAGAAGATTATTTAAAATTGTTTGGTAAAATTAAAAATACAAATTTATCGGTGGACTTAAATTACTACTCGAGAATCAATAAAAGAACTATTTATATAGATGGATTAGATTTTAGCTTACTTGCGGATCTTATCAGTGGAGAATTGACTATAAATAATAAGGGAAAAATCTTTTCTAAAAAATTTTCTCAAGAGAAAAACGACAGTTATATAAAACAACATAGGAACATTCTAATCAATAAGGGAACACAAGTATGCTCTTTCATATTTGCAAAACAGACTATGAGTTTTATTGAAAATATAAAAAAATGGAAAAAAAGAAATTAGAAATTTTATGCACCATTTGTGCTAGAGGGGGCTCAAAAGGGGTTTATTCAAAAAATATTAAAAATATTAACGGCCGCCCTTTGATTTCATATACAATTAGACAGGCTAAAAAAGCTGGTGTTTTCAGTGCAATAGTAGTTTCAACTGATTCAAAAAAAATTTCAAATGTTGCAAAAAAATATGGTGCTCATTCCTGGTTCTTAAGACCAAAAAAGTATGCATCTGATAGATCAGCAAAGCTCCCTGCAATAAAACATGCATTTCAACAATCAGAAAAATATTTTAAAAAAAAATTTGATATAATTATGGATTTAGATACTACTTCTCCTTTAAGAGATATTCGTGATATTACTAAATCTTTAGCAATTTTTAGAGCGTCTAAATATAAAAATTTAGTCAGCATTTCATCTTCAAAAAAAAATCCTTATTTCAACATGATAGAGAAAAAATTTGACAAAAAGTATGATATTGTTAAAAAATTTAAAAAGAAACTTACAAGAAGGCAAGACACTCCAAAAGTTTATGATATTAATGCTTCAATTTACATATGGTCAAGAAAATCTATTTTAAATCAAAAAAAGATTATCACTAGTCAAACCGGGGCTTATTTGATGCCATCGGAGAGATCAATAGACATAGACTCGTATTTAGATTGGAAAATAGTAGAATTTTTATTAAAAAAAAAAGATGACTTATAATAGTAAAATTAAATTTAGAAATAAAAAAATAGTTGTCATCGGAGGGTCAGGTTTAATTGGATTACCTACTGTTTGTAACTTAAACTCTCTTGGAGCAAAAATAATAATTTTAGATGTCAAAAAAAATCCTAAATTACCTAAAAATACTATTTTCGAGAAATTCGATTGTTCAAAAATATCAAACTTAGAGACAAAATATAAATCATTGATTAAAAATTTTGGCTGCCCTGATGTGTTTATAAATTGTTCATATCCAAGGACATCAGACTGGTCAAAAAATTCATTTCAAAAAGTAACTTTTAAAAGCATGAAAAAAAATATTGACTTACAAATGAATACTTCTGCTTGGCTTTCAAAATTAACAGCTGATAAAATGGCACAATCTAAAATAAAAGGTAATATAATAAATATTGGATCAACATACGGTTTGTTAGGGCAAGATTTAACAGTTTATGAAAAAACATCGATGAAAGAAAATATGACTTACTCTCTTATAAAAGGTGCATTAGTTAACTTTACGAGACAAATGGCATCATATTACGGTCAATTTGGAATTAGAGTAAATAATGTTTGCTCGGGGGGTTTAAAAGGACACGTAGCAGGAAAATCATCTCAACAAGAAAAAAATTTTGTTAAAAATTATTCAAAAAAAGTTCCCCTTAAAAGACTTGGAGAACCTGAAGAAATAGCAAATGTCATAACATTTATAGCATCAGATGCAGCGTCTTATGTTTCAGGAGCTAACATAGTTGTAGATGGCGGTTGGACAGTAATTTAGATTAATTTTTAGATGAAAATTGTAGCAATAGTACCAATTAAAAAGAATTCAAAAAGAGTAAGAGGTAAAAATTTTAAAATCATAAAATCCAAACCTCTTTATAGATACTTACTAGATAAATTAAAATATTGTAAATTTGATGAAGTATATATTGATAGTGATAGTGAGGAAATAGAAAAGTATTGTAAAAAAAATAATTATAAATTTATTAAAAGAAAAAACTATTTAAAAAAAGATAATGCAAACGGTAATCATCTGCTAAATTATCATTCAAAAATTATTAGATCAGATATTTATTTTCAGCTTTTTGTAACCGCTCCTCTTTTATCAATAAAAACTATTAATAAATGTATTGATTTATTAAAAAAAAGTAAAAGTTATGACTCAATTTTAACTGCAAATAAAGTATACACATGGTTTTGGTTCAAAAATAAGCCCGTCAATTACAACCCTAATTTGTTACCGAGAAGTCAAGATGCCAAACCAATAATTATGGAAACCACTGGCCTATATGGGATAAAGGTCAAAGCCCTGAAAAAGAAAAAGTGTCGAATAGGCTATAAGCCATATTTTTACTTTGTAAAAAAAGATGAGTCGATAGATCTTGACACAAAAGAAGATTTTGAAAACTTAAAAAATTATATTTAGTTAAAGAATTAATATTTCATATAATGAATATTTCATTTGTAGGTTCAGAAAAAGAAATTAGATTTATTAAAAAGAATAGCCCCAGTATAAAAAAAATATATTGGGTACCTTTAAGCTTAGATGCGCTATTTTATCTAGACTATAATAAGATTAATTATATAAATCCAATAAAATATTTTAAAAATTTAGATCACTACAAAGGAATTAAATTTAACAAAAAATATTTAAATATAATTAAACCAGATATAAATTTAAAAGAATCATTGGTCTACAGATATAATTCTATATTGGGAAAATTTTTAAACTCAATTTTCTTGATAATTTCAATTTTAAAAAATCTGGAAAAAAAATATAAAATAGAAAGTATTGTAGTTTCAGGCTGGGGAGAAAATAATATAGCAACAAAAAATAGAAATAATTTAATTTCATATATTTGCTTCAATTTATTCAATAAAAAAAAATATAATTTTAAAAGTTTAAGTAAAGTTAATACACAAGTAGAAAGAATTAAATATAATTTTCATTGTAATAAAATTAATTTACCAAAAAAAAATTTTGTTTTAATTTCAAATCCTTATTATAATTTTAAAAGAATAATAGCTTACTTTAGAAAAAAAAATTTTAATGTTTATTATTTCGAATTTAATAAGCTTAATATAATTAAAAAATTAATTTATAAAATTCATGGATGTAATCCAATTTTAATATCAAAAAGAATTATTAATAAAAAAAAGACTGAATTAAAAAAATCAAAAAATATAATTAAATATCAAGATTTTAATATAACTAGTTTAATTAACTTCCAAAAAGCTTTAGCTGAAAACGAAATAGAAAATATTGAAAGACAAAACCAAATTATTAAAAAGGTTTTAAGTAATAAAAAACCGAAAATTATAATAACCAATTTAATAAGAGGATTTAATGGATATTTAATAGAACTGGCAAAAAAAAATAAAATTCCCTCTTTAGCTATTCCTCATGGAACTTTATCTCGAGGTAGAAATATATATGATAATTATTTCAATGATATTCTTTCCCAGGAATTAGTCACTAAAAATTTTTCGCATATAGCATGTCAGTCAAAAATTTTTTTAAGCTTTTTAAAACAAAGAAAAATAACGAAATATATAAAATCTGGAAATTTAATTTTTTCTGAAAGTAAGCCAAAAAAAAATAAATATATACTATATGCTGTAACTCAAAGATTTTTCACAAATAATCACTACCATGGTATTGAAACTTATTTTGAGTTTTATCAAAACTTAAAATATTTCAATAGAATGGCTAAAGAGAGTCATTACGATTTTCTTATAAAATTACATCCTAATTTTTCATATTTAAAAAAAAAATTAGAGAAAAAATTTATTTATTTGAAATTTACCAATAGATTATTGGATCAAATATTGCCATTATCTAAAGTATTAATCTCATTTTCTTCAAGTTCAATTGAGGATTCGCTTTATTCAAAAGTTCCAGTTATTCTTTTTGACTCAAATAATAGATATCAACATTTTAATGCATGTAAAAATTTAGATAAAAAAAATGAGGCAATGTATTATGTGAATAGTCTAGAAAAATTAAAAAAATGCCTAAAAACAATTAGTAAAAGTAAAAATATTGACTTTGGAAAATTTATTTTTGAGGGAAATTATAAAAAAAATATTGAAAGTATTTTTTCTTTATTAACAAGAAAAAAAATTAAGACTAACAGTTGAGGTAGCTACAAATAATATGAAAATATTAATAATTGGAGGAAATGGATTTATAGGTTTTCACTTAGCAGAACTTCTAAGCAAAAATAATAAAGTAATTATTTTTGATGAACAAATTAACAAAAGCAAATATAAAAATAAAAATATTTTTTTTGTAAAAGGCAATATATTAAACTTGAGTCAGTTAAGAAAAATTATGAAAGGAATTGATATTGTTTTCAATTTTGCTGCTGTAGCAGATATTGATATTGCTGCAAAAATTCCATTTAAAGCAGCAGAAATAAATATTTTAGGATCGATTAATATTTTTAAAGCTTGCATAATTCAAAATGTGAAAAAAATTATTCACGCTAGTACAATTTATGTTAATAGTAATGAGGGCAATTTTTATGCAATAAGCAAGAGGTGCGCTGAAGAATATTTGCTTCAATTTAACAAAAATAATAAATTAAAATATACCATTCTTAGATTTGGCTCTCTTTATGGAGAAAGAGCAGATAAAAATAATGGAATTGAGCGAATTATTAATACACTCGTAAATAAAAAAAAATTAATTTATAGAGGAACAAATAAAGCTTCAAGAAAATATATTTACGTAAAAGATGCAGTAGAAGCATGTAAAAAAGCCATCAATAAAGAATTTGATAATCAGTGTTTCACCATAACTGGAAGCAAAATGGTGAAAATTAAAGATATTATGATTAGTCTTCAAAAAAGATATGGGATTAAAAGTATTAAATTTTTGAATGAAAAAAACACTAGTCACTATAATATTAAGCCAAGTCCTCATAGAATGATAAATAGTAAAAATTATGTTGTGAAAAAAGAAACTTCTTTAATGAAAAAAATAATTGAACTAATTGAACGTAAAAAAATAAAATGATAGTTGCATTAATGATAGGTAGAAAAGGGAGCACTGGATTTCCAAATAAAAATACAGTAAAAATTTTTAATAAACATTTGTGCGAATATCCAATTATTGCAGCAAAAAAAACTAAATTAATTTCTCAAATATTTATCTCTACAAATTGTCCAAAAATTACCAAGATAACTAAAAAATATAATCCGGTGTTTTTAAAGAGGCCAAAATATCTAGCAACAAATTCTGCTTTGGGAGAGGATGTATTTAAAGATGCATATAAAAAAATAAAAAAATTTTATAATGGTAAAAAAATTGATCAAATTGTCTTATTAATGGCTAATGCTGGTACAATTAATTCAAGATTAATCAAAGAAGGCATAAATATATTAAAAAAAAATAAAAAATATGACTCTGCTGTTACAACATCGGTTTATAATATGTGGAGCCCAATTAGGGCTAGATCAGTAAAAAAAGGGTTTTTAGTACCATTTGTTCCCTTTAAACATATGGGCGGATCAAAGATAAATTGTGATAGAGATTCTCAAGGGGAAGTACATTATGCTGATATGTCTGTTTCAATAGTGAGACCAAAATGTTTAGAAAATTTAGATAAAGGTCTATTGCCACAAAAGTGGATGGGAAAAAAGATAGCTTCAATAAGAAACACAGCAGGTTTTGATATTGATTTTGAATGGCAATTACCACAATTAAAATATTGGATTAAAAAATATGGATCAAATTAAAACTTATCAAAAAAAAGATAGCTTTCATAAACTTGAAAATAAAAAAAATGTAGAACAAATTATTATTGAAAAAAAAGTTATAAAAATCTTAAAAGATAAAAAAATCAAAAAATTATTTAATATTGAAGAAAAAAAGATAATTGATACTTTGGAAGCTGAATTTTCAAATATAAATACTAAAAATGAATTTAGATTTAAACTCAGAGCAAATACGCTAGCCGAAATTAATTCTTATGATAATGACAAGGATATAGCCACATACTTAGTGCACAGATACAAATACGAAATTTACCCCTTAATGAAAAAAATAGAAAAATCCCCACCACTAATACAAATTGAACCTTCATCAATATGCAACTTCAGATGTGTTTTCTGTTTTGAAACAGACAAGACTTTTACAGCAAAAAAAAGTGGTCACATGGGAACAATGAAGCTAGATCTATTTAAAAAAATAATCGATGAAATAGAAGGAAAAATACAATTTGTAACTTTAGCCTCCAGAGGAGAACCTCTTGTAAGTCAAGAGATAAACAACATGATTAAATATACTTCTGGAAAATTTCTAAATTTGAAAATTAATTCTAATGCTTCATTATTGAATGAAGAAAAAATACATACAATTTTATCGAGCAATGTTAAAACGATGGTTTTTTCAGCTGATGCAGCAGACTCTGAATTATATAAAAAATTAAGAGTAAACGGAAATTTGGAAAAAACTGTTTCAAATATAAGGATGTTTAAATCTATTCAAAACAAACACTATCCAAAAAATAAGATTATTACGCGTGTGTCTGGAGTAAAGTTTAGTAAAGAGCAAAATTTTGACAATATGATAAAATTTTGGGGAGAGCTTGTAGATCAAGTTGCCTTTGTTGACTATAACCCATGGGAAAATAGTTATGAAAAAGACCCAAATGGCTTAATCACTCCATGTTCAGATTTATGGAGAAGAATGTTCGTGTGGTGGGATGGGAAAATTAATCCTTGTGATGTAGATTATAAATCAAAGCTTTGTATGGGCAACATAGACAATAGCTCTATACATGATTTATGGAATTCAAAAAATTATAACATTTTAAGAAACAGTCATATAAATAAAAAAAGACAAACTGTTTCACCTTGTAACGCTTGCACCGTCATCTGATCATGACATATTTTAATAGGGTAAAAAGATTACAACCATCTCCAGAAAATAGAGCTAAATTAACTAGACTCGATAAAAATGAAAGAGTTTCAAAATTACCTCAAATATTTTTAAAGTTATTTAAAGATCAACTTACTTCAGAAAAATTTAGCACTTATCCAGAAATTTTTAGTTTTTACGAAACTCTTTCAAAAATACATAAAAAAAATAAAAATTGTTTTTTTGCAACAGCTGGCATAGATACAGGATTAAAAAATAGCATTGAGCTATTTGGTAATAAAAAGATTATAATTTTAGACCCAACCTTTGCCATGATCAATATTTATTGCAAAGTTTTTAATAAGAAAATAATTAAAGTAAGTTATGACAAGAAACTTAAAATTGAATTTGAAAAATTAATCAAAACAATTAATAATAAAGTTTCGTTGATAATTCTTTCCAATCCTAATAGCCCTACAGGAACTATTCTTAATACTAATCAAATTAAGAAAATTTTAGATAAAGCAAAAAGAAATAATATTATGGTAGTAATTGATGAGGCTTATTATGGATTTTCCAAGGTAACATCAATGAATTTACTGAACAGATACAAAAATTTGATTATTCTGAGAACCTTTTCAAAAGCTTATGGTATTGCGGGACTAAGAGTTGGATACGTAATATCTAATCCCAAAATTATCAAAAAATTTAATAATATAAGACCCATGTATGAAATAAACTCTCTTGGTATTTTAGCTGCAAATATTTTAATGAAAAATCAGTTTATAAAAGAAAATTATCTAGATGAAGTAGAGAATGGAAAAAAATTTTTAATAAATTTCTTTAAGAAAAAAAAAATAGAATACCTGAATTCTGAAGGTAACTTTATTTTATTCAAACTCAAAAAGAAAAAAAACTTTTTATTTAAAAAACTTACTCAAAAAAAAATTAAAATTGTTGAAAAAATCAATTTTAAACATCTTAAAGGTTATTCAAGAATAACTCTTGCACCAAAAAATGAAATTTCAAAATTTATTAAAATAATAAATAAATATTAATGAAAAATTTTAATAAAATTTATAAATCATATGAAATAGTTAAATATTATTCGAAAAATAGAAATAAATGGTCAAATTTTTATAAATCTGAGAAAAAAGTAATAGATCAATTAAATATTCATAAAGATTCTACAATTTTAGATATTGGAAGTGCATGTGGTGGTTTGGGGGGCGCGCTTCGTAAACGCTATAAAATAAAAAGTTATACGGGAATTGAAATAAATAAAGATGCCTACAAATTTGCAAAATCCAGATACAAGATTTTTAAATTTATAAATTCAGATATTTTAAATTATGAAATAAATAAGAAGAAATTATCTAAATTTAATTATGTTTTTTCATTAGGATGTGTTGATTGGAATTTCGAAATTAATAGAATGTTAAAAAAGGCTTGGCAACATGTTATTAATGAGGGGTATTTGGTTATAACACTTAGGCTTACTGATAAATCTAAATTTAAAAGATCTTATCAGTATATCAATTTTTCGAGTGCAATGAAGGGAGAAAAAGCTTTTTATCAAGTTTTAAATATAAAAGATCTATATAAAAAACTAATAAAATTTAATATTTCCAAAATTAAATTTTTTGGTTATTGGGGGAAGCCAAATCCAACAGTAATTACGAAACATAAAAAAATATTTTTTATAGCTTTAGCTTTAAAAAAAAGTTCAATAAAAAAAAAGATCAGTCTTAATTCTCTAAAAAAGATATTAATTTAATTTTAAAATGCACTGGAGACAAATTACCAACCAGCAAAAAGCAATTTTTCTTTTTGTTAAAAATTATATCAAATATGAAAAAAAAAAAATTGATACTGCTAATAGTTCTGTTTGTTATTTTGTTAATTATGGAGATTTTATAAGCGCTTCTTTACTTAAGATTAAATTTTACGGAATAAAATATTATCCAAAATTTTTATTAAATATATTCAAAAACTTGTACTCTACTATCAATATTCAAAATTATGATTGCACAAAAATTTTAAAGCAAAAAGGTTTTAAATATCTTTTAATATCTCATGTTTCAAAAACAGACTTTCTTAAAAATGGATCTTATTATGACAAATATTTTAGTTTGCAGTCAAATAATCACAAAAATACACTTTTTTTCTTAAATTCTATTGACGGTTTTTCACCAAAAAATCTTCAAAAAAATATAATTATTTTTAAACAAAGAGAAAAAAAACTTTCACTACAAAAATTATTAATTGATCTTTTAAAATTTATTATTGAAAATAAATTTTCAATAAAAAAAATTTTTCATTATTTTAATTTTAATTCTCAATTTTCCAAAATTATTTTTCCTCATATTTTAAAACTTATTAAGATAAATAAATTTAAAAAAATATTCTTATTTTATGAAGCTCAACCTTATCAAAATTATTTTATAAAAAAAATTAAAGATAAATATAAGATTCCTACAATTGGCTTTTATCATTCTGGTTTATTACCAGTTCACTCAAGCTTAGTTCACAGAGAAGGAGCACCAGATAAACTCTTAATTTCTGGCTCTGCTCAAAAAAAATATTGTGAAAAATATTTAGGCTGGCCCAAAAAAAAAGTTAAAAATATTAGATCATTTAGATATTCTAAAAAAATTCCTCTAGAAAAAAAGGATGCTATTTTTCTTCCATACAGTTTTTCTAGACCTAATTTTATCTTAAAATCTTTAAAATTTTTTTTTAAAGATGTTAAGGATTATTCACTTCCAAAGTTTATAATAAAAAACCACCCAGCAACTTATTCATCAAAAAAACATTTAAAACTAATTAAAAAAATAAAAAATATTATTAAAACTCAGAAAAAAAAATTTACTAATAAATCGAAAAATATTTCAATATTTATTGGCTCAACAACATCAGTTGTTTTAGCATTAGAGCAGAAGAAAGAGATTATCCATATTTGTGAAGATCCTATATTTGATTGCTATAATGATCAAATTTGGAATGAACTGACAACTACTAAAATTGGTAATAATATTTTTAAATATAAATTAAAAAAAAATAAAAAGATGTTAAAGCTAACTAATGATAATAAAAGTGAAATAAGGACTTACTTGAAGTAAAAATTAATGAAATTAATAGTTTTAATACCTATAACCGCAAGATCAGGTTCGGAATTTTTTCAAAGTTTATTAGACGATCACGATCAAATAGCTCAACTACCTGGATTTTTTTATGTTGATGAATTTTTAACTAAAGTTAGAAATGTTAAAGATTTAGATTTAATAGCTCACATATTTATAAACTCGTATGAAGAGTATTTTGACTCTAGATTAAAAAGTGAAATGGAGAGACATGATAGATTGGGTGTAAATAAAAACGAGTTTTATATAGTAAATAAAGATAAATTTATAAATTGTTTTAAAGAAATATTAAAAGATAAAAAACATAATAACCAAAATATAATTCAAGCAATTAATCTTGCATATGCAAAAGCATCAGGAAAAGACATTTCAAAAATTAAGGTAATTATTTTACAAATACATCATTTGCACAGAGTTCATTCAATCAAAAATTTAGAATTTGATATAGTATTTACGTGCAGACATCCCTTATCATCTATTTCCTCGTATATAGATAATTTAGCCTACTACAAAAAAAAAATACCGCTACCTTGGCCATTTTATTACAATTCTGTAAGAATTAATGAGTGCTTTAATTATCTAGAAAAAATAGATAAAGAAAGTTTTTTAATCAAGTTAGAGGATTTACATCTTAATAATGAAAATACAATGAAAAATTTCTGCAAAATTTTCAATCTTGAATATAAAAAAAGTATGACACTTTCGACATTTCATAATAAATTATGGTGGGGTGACGCGTGTAGCAAAAAAGACTTAAATGGTGTTAATACCAATTTTAAAGATAAAATAAATTATAAAAATTTCTTTAAAAAAGATTTATTTATTATTGAAAATAAATATTCATTCATATTTAATAATTATAACTATCAAAAAAGTTCTAACGATAAAAATATTTTTAAAATTTATTATTTTCTTCCTTTTAAATTTGAATTAATTATTTTTTTTAAAAATTTAATAAACTTCAAAATTAAAAATATTATAATGAGTATATACTATTTTTTTAAAAGACTATTAAAAATGAAAAAACTTAAAACAGAATTAAAACTTAAAAAAATATGATAATAGATTATCAAAAAAATATACAAGAATAAAAAAAGATATGAAAGTTATCTCTAAAAAACAAAAACGATTGTTCTACAAGAAAATATATTGAAAATGAAAGTTGTTATTTTAGCTGGAGGGTACGGCACAAGAATATCTGAGTACTCAAAAACTGTACCAAAACCAATGATCAAGATTGGTGGACATCCTATTATTTTTCATATTATGAAACATTATTCTAAATATGGTTTTAAAGATTTTATTATAGCTTTGGGATACAAAGGCGATGTATTGAAAAAATTTTTTAAAAAAAAATTCTACGATTGGAATATTCAGCTTATTAATACTGGAAAAAATACGATGACAGGGGGGAGGCTTAAACGATTAAAAAAATATTTAGAGCACGAAACTTTCATGCTTACTTACGGGGACGGTCTAAGTGATGTAAATCTAAAATCTCTATTAAATTTTCATAAAAAAAATAAAAAAATCATGACGTTAACGGCGGTGAGGCCTCCAGCAAGATTTGGAGCAATTAAAATTAATAATAATTATGTGAGCTATTTTAAAGAAAAATCTAAATTAGATGAGGGTTGGATTAATGGTGGTTTTTTCGTAATTGAACCAAAATTTTTAAAATATATTAAAAATGACAAAACCTATCTTGAGAGAGAACCGCTTGAAAAAATAACCAAAAAAAAACAGCTAGTCGCTTTTAAACATCATAAATTTTGGCAGTGTATGGATACAAAGCGTGACAAAGATTATTTAGAAAAAATTTTAAAAAAAAATCTTTTAAGTAACTAAAATAATAAATGAAGAAAATTCTAGTAGTTGGTGGAACAGGTTTTATTGGTAAACATCTTGTTAGACATTGCGTTAAAAAAAATTTTTATACATTTAGCTTATCCTCCAAAAAAGTTAATAAAAAAAATAAAATAAAAAAAGCTAGATATATCATTTTAGATATAAGAAATAAAAAAAATATAAAAAAATTAAAAAAAATTAAATTTGATGTAGTTGTAAATTTAGGAGGAGAAGTAAATCACAGACTTAAGAAAAAAGTTATAGATACACACTATCATGGATTAGTAAATTTATTAAATAATATCAATTTAGATTATTTAAAATCATTTATTCAAATCGGAAGTAGTGCAGAATACGGAAAATTTGATAAAAAACATAAAAAACAAAGAGAAATGAATCCATGTTTTCCAGAGTCCTACTATGGAAAAGCAAAACTTTCTGCAACTAAATATCTAATTAATAATAAAAAATTTAATAGTTTTTCTAAATGTGTGTTGAGACTTTATCAAGTATATGGCCCTCAACAAAAAGAAAATAGAATAATACCCTTCGTAATTAAAAATTCTTTAGCAAATAAATTTTTCCCATGCTCTTACGGGTTACAAACTAGAGATTTTGCTTATATATCAGATGTAATTTCTGCAATATTTAAATCAATTTCTCATCCAAAAAAGGTTGATGGTCAAATAATAAATATAGGTTTTGGAAAGGGATATAAACTAGTTTATGTAATTAAAAAAATTTTAAGTTTAATTGGTCGAGGTAAACCACTTTATGGTAAAGTGAAAATGAGAAGTGATGAAGCTAAAAAAGTAGTACCCGATATTTTAAAAGCAAAAAAAATTCTAAATTGGTATCCAAAAGTTGATCTGGAAAAAGGATTAAGATTAACAATCAACTCTTTTAAATGAAAGTAAACCCCTCACCATTAGTAACCATTATTATGAATTGCTATAATGGAGAAAAGTATCTTCATGAGTCTATTTCAAGTGTAATAAATCAAAAATATAAAAATTGGGAATTAATATTTTGGGACAATAGATCTCATGACAATTCAAGAAAAATTGTAAAATCTTTTAATGATATTAGAATAAAATATTTTTTAGCAAAAAAATTTACAAATTTACATAAAGCAAGAAACCTGGCACTTAAAAAAGCTAAAGGTAAATATATATCTTTTTTAGATACTGACGATCTTTTGTTAGAAAATAAATTATTACTACAAGTTAAGAAACTTGAAGAGATAAAATTGTCATTTATTTATAGTAACTGCTACTTGAGGAATGATAATACATTTTTAAAAAAAAAAAAATATATGTATAAAAAATTGTTAGAAGGGCACATCTCAGAAAAATTATTAATTGATTTTCAAGTAGCTCTTCCTACAATTCTTATCAAGAAAAATATTATAAATAATTTTTTATTTAATGAAAGGTATAAAATAGTTGGTGATAGAGATTTAATAATGCGAATTTCTCTAAAGGAAAAATTTTGTTGTATAAACACACCGTTAGCGACATACAGAATTCATAGTAATAATTTTTCAGGAAAAAATAAACTACTAGAGATCGAAGAATTACAGCATTGGATAAAAGAATTTAAAAAAATAAATAAAAAAGATATAACCTTGATGAGGCTATATTTAAAAAATTTGAAAAAAAATTAAAAATAAAAAAAAAAATTTATTTATTAAAAGGAATAAATCAGAAAATTTTTTTAATTAAAAAACTTATTTCAGATCCAAATTTGTTTAATTTTTCCAATTGCTTAAAAAATTTTCTTCCAAATTCGATAAAATCTAAATTCTTTTTTTTTCACTAACAATAACTCAATGATCAGATATATTTTTCATTATTTTAAATGGGTAAAATCACTTATTATTAGACCCATTCAAACAATTAGATGGTTAAAAAGTGATTTTAAGAAAGATAATACCTCTAAAAATTTCACTTCGTCTCATAAAAAGGTATGGTGTGCTGGTCTACCTAAATCTGGAACAACTTTAATAGAAAAAATTTTGGATATATTGCCTTATGTAAGATTGAATAATTCATTTTATAGAGTTTACCAAACTGGCAAACAAGAGCGTGATCACGGAATATCTAACTATAATTTCAAAAATCTTACCAATGACAAGTTTACTTTTTTAAAAACACATACTCAATATGAGAAAAAATATGAAAATATTGCTAAAAATCATAATTTAAAAATTATTATTTCAATGCGAGATTTACGAGATATGTTGATTAGCCGATATTTCCATATTATGAATGATAATAGTCATTGGTTACATCATCATATAAAAGATTTAAATTTTACAGATGGGTTTATCAGTTCCATGAAAATCCAATGGAATAAAAATTCACCTAATGCTTTAGATTATTATTATCATTGGATAAATGATTGGTATGATGTAGCTAGAAAAAATGAATATTTAATCTTATGGTTTGAAGATTTTAAAAAAGATAGAAAAAAATATATTGGGAATATTTTAGAATATTTAAATTTTAAAGAATTTTCTATTGATGGAATAGAAGAGAAAATTAGTAACCCGGAAAAAAACAAAAAAAAACTTTCTGAGTCATTAAAAAGCTATGGCCGATCCAAAGACACTTTTAGGAAAGGAGAGGTAGGAGAATGGAAAAAATATTTTAATAACTCAATAAACGAATATTTTGAAAAAAATATCCCTGGACCGATAGATAATGTTAGTTACGAATATTTAAAAAAAAAAAAAATGAAACCAAAAAAAATACTTATAATGGGTTTACCGGGTGCTGGAAAAACAACTTTAGCTTCAAAATTAGCTCCCTTAATTAATGCCAAGTGGTTGAATGCAGATGAGGTAAGAAAAAAAGCAAATGATTGGGATTTTTCAAACGAAGGTAGAAAACGACAATCTAATAGAATGAATAACTTTGCTTTGGAATATCTTAAAAAAGGTCATCACGTAGTTGCAGATTTTGTTTGCCCAACTCCTGAAGCAAGATCTCTATTTAAACCTGATCACTTAATTTGGATGAATACAATTGAAAAAGGTAGGTTCGAAGATACGAATAATCTTTTTGTAAAACCAAAAAAATTTGATATGGAAATAAAAACTAAAAATTCTGATTTTTGGGCAAAAGAGATAGTTAAAAAATTTTTTGTTGAATAAGTGAGTCATAAAGTTGTTTTTTTTTATTAATTGATTGAATTAATTATTCATGATAAGAAAATTTTTATTTAACAAATAAATCAATATGGAAAATAAAAAATTTTTAGAAGAATATTTTTTACAATTTAAAAAATTAATAGATTTTAAAAAAGAAGACTTAGAAAATTTAGTTAATGTGAGCACTTTGATGAAAGATGCTCATGAAAATAATAAAAAAACATTAATCTTTGGTAATGGGGGTAGTGCCGCGATCGCTAGTCACTTCAGTGTTGATATTACAAAAAATGCAAAAGTGAGGTGCACGAATTATAACGAGTCAGACTTATTAACCTGTTTCTCTAATGATTTTGGTTATGAAAATTGGGTTCAGAAAGCGATAGAGTTTTACGCGGATGAAGGTGATGTGTTAATTTTAATTTCTGCAGGTGGAAATTCTCCAAATATGATCAATGCTGCAAATTATGCAAAAAAAAATAAGATTAAATCTATAGTTACATTTTCAGGAAATAAAGAAGGAAATAAGCTTCAAAAGTTAGGTGATATAAATTTTTGGGTGAACAGTTCTTCATATAACCATATTGAAAATGTTCATCAGATTTTATTATTATCAATTGTTGATTTAATTATTGGTAAAAGTGAGTACAAACCAAATTAAATTTAAATAAATATAAAGATTGTAAATTTTCTGACTTATATTTTAGAAATTTTTAAAAATAGTTTTTCAATACTTGTAAAATAAGATTTAAAAAGTGATGTTGAGTAAAAAAGATAACGTAGATATAATTTTGCCTAATTTTAATAAAGGTAAATTTATATTAAAAGCCATTAATTCAGTTATAGGTCAATCATATAAAAATTGGAAACTTTATATCGTTGATGATAATTCAAATGATAACTCAAAAAAAATAATTAATAAATTTTCAGATCACAAAAAAGTTAGAACTTTTTTATTAAAAAAAAATAAAGGACCATCTTATTGTAGAAATTTAATTCTTAAAAAAGCAAAATCAAAATTTATTGCATTTTTAGACTCAGACGATTATTGGACAAAAAATAAACTTAAGTCACAAATCATTTTTATGAAAAAAAATAAATATCCATTTACCTACACAGATTACTTGCCTTTAATACAGAATAAAAATTTTAAAAGATTTTTAAATTCTACAAATATTAAAAAAACTTTCACTTTTGATAAATTTATTAAAAACTCATCTATTAATACTTCAACAATGATTTTAGAAAGAAAGTATTTAAAAAACTTAAAATTTCGTAATTTAAAGTTGATGGAAGATTATATATTTAAGTGTGATCTGATGAAAAAATCAAAAATTCCTTTTAAAAAATTTTCTAAAACTACAGCAATTTACAGAATTATAAAAAAATCGAGAAGCTCAAAAAGATTTAATAATATAAAAAATCTTTGGATAATAAATAATAGATTTAACAAATTAAGTTTTTATCAGAATATAATTTCAATTATTTCAATCAGTTTTAATTCGATAAAAAAATACGGCTTTAAGTAATAATAAAGGGCGTGTAGTTCAGTGGTAGAACGCTACGTTGACATCGTAGAGGTCATAAGTTCAATTCTTATCACGCCCACCATAAAGCCTAAAAAAGGCTAATATTCAGCTATTTACTTATTATTTCAAAAATAATATAAGTTCCTGCCTGGTAATTATTGCGAAGGGGCCACACCCGATCCCATTCCGAACTCGGAAGTTAAGTCCTTCAGCGCCGATGGTAC
>MDTB01110457.1_pt1 | contig 42304 bp, 42 predicted proteins | sample 811161 | NCBI WGS metagenome assembly MDTB01 (sample SAMN05326650, study PRJNA326480) | marine metagenome | isolation source: seawater | place: Mediterranean Sea | collected 2009 | reverse complement strand
CACTCCATACAACATAGTATCCAATAAAAATTGACAAGATAAAAATACTTAATCTAAATATAAAAGGATCTATTTCCATTACTTAACCATTGTTTTAGAAATTATTTCATCATCTAAATTAATTTCAAATGATTTTGTTTCTTTATTAAATAAATTATTAATAAAATTAAATATATTTTTTGCATAAAGGTTTGAGGCTGATTTTGGTAGCTTGTTTAAAATGTTTGCCTCTCCCATAATTTTAACACCCTTACTATCTATAATTTCATTTACTTTAGTTAATTCAGAATTTCCACCCTGCGATGCCGCTAAATCATAAATTATTGATCCACCTTGCATAACATCAATCATATCTTTTTTGATTATTTTTGGTGCAGTTTTTCCTGGAATTAAAGCAGTACATATCACAATATCAATTTTTTTTAATGTTTCTTTCAATAATTCCTCTTGTTTTTTTTTAAACTCTTCTGAAGCCTCTTTAGCATATCCACCTTCAGTCTCTAGATTTTCTGCTCCTTCGACTAATAAAAATTTTCCTCCCAAACTTTCTACTTGTTCTTTTGATGCTAATCTTACATCAGTTGCAAAAACAATTGCACCCATTCTCTTTGCTGTTGCAATTGCTTGTAGACCTGCAACACCAGCTCCAACTACTAAAACTTTTGCAGCTGAAATTGTTCCAGCAGCAGTCATCATCATTGGCACTGCTTTTTGAAAAAAAGCAAAAGAGTCAATTACGGCTTTGTACCCAGCTAGATTTGCTTGGGATGATAAAATATCCATGGATTGCGCTCTTGTAATTCTGGGTAAAAGTTCTAAGGAAAAGCATTTTATATCTTTTGCGATGATTTGATGTAATTTTTTTTTGTTTAAATATGAATTTAAAACTCCAATTAATATTTTTCCTTTTTTAAATTTATTTAAGTTTTCATCGTTTGGAAGGTTCATTTGTAGTATTGCATCTGAATTTGATATGATTTCTTCCTCGCTTTTAAAAAAAATTGCCCCCTCACTCTCATAATCTTTATCACTAATACCTAAATGAATTGCATAATCCTTAATTAGATGAACCTCTAAACCTATAGATTTATATTTTTTTACAACCTCTGGAGTTATGGCTATCCTATTTTCGACACTTTTATCTTCTGATATAGAACCAATTATCATACTCTACTTTGATGTTGCTAGCATTATTTCTGCCTAGCTTTAAATTTAGGATTTTTTTTGTTGATTATATAAACTCGACCTCTTCTTCTTACTAATTTTGAGTTTAGATCTCGTTTTTTTAATGACTTTAGTGAACTAGCAATTTTCATAATTTAAATTTTAGTCTTAATAAACGAAGTTACATAATCTTTCAAACTTATTTTTCCAAATCTTTTAAAAACTCTGTTATTTATTGACATATTTGTAAGAGCTGAAGCGTATCTTTCACCTTCTCGTGCTGGTAAATATATAATTTTAGTTTTAAACATTTTAGCAACTTCTATTATTTTATAACTTTCTTTGTGAGATATGCTGTAGTGAGAACATTTATTGGCTTTCCAAGCTTCATAACATACTCTGACTGTATCTGAAATATGTGTAAATCTTCTTGATTGAGAGCCAGGCCTCACAACTGTTAGAGGCTCTCCTCTTCTATATTGATTTTCAAAAATTCCAATAACTGTAGCCATTTCTCCAACATTTATTTGAAGATTACCATAAACATTATAAAAATATATAATTTCAAATTTAAGATCAAACCATTTTTTTAAATTTTCTAATAACTCAAGATTTTTAGATTTAGTGAAAGCATATGGTGATAAATTCTTATCATTTCCACCATTACCTAGACTTGCTGAAGTTGCAGAGTAAATTAATTTAATTTTGTTATCCAAACAAAATTTAAAAACTTCCTTTGTACCTATTGAATTTGAATGAAAACATTTATTAAAATACTTAAAACTCTTAAAAATTCTTGCAAACTCACCAAAATGAAAAATACTTATTATCTGCCTTTTATACTTTTTAAGTATTTTAAAAATCTTCGAAGTATCACCTCTTATATATTTAACTTTATTAGATTTAACATGGTTTTTTACAGATCCACTTGAGTAGTTATCCAAACTAATTAAATTGTATTTTGTTTTTTTAATTAAATAACTTATAAGATTGGAGCCAATAAACCCAGCTCCTCCAGTAATTACAATATATTTTTTCATCTGGATAAGCCTGGCAATGTCCTACTCTTCCGTGCCTTAAGACAAAGTACCATCGGCGCTGAAAGGCTTAACTTCCGAGTTCGGAATGGGATCGGGTGTTACACTTTCGCAATAATCACCAGGCAAAAGGTTTATATATAAAAATTTAGATCTGTAAAGCATTATGTTCTGAATTAACCATGATAAACGTCAATATAATTATTCCTATAATTAAATATTATTGGCCTTATTAACATAGAATTTGATTTAATTTTAACAATATTGTTATCTTTTGTATCTATTATTTTTGTCTGACCAATATCAAGTTCCGTGTCTAAAAAGTTCAAATCTATTTTGATTTTAGAATTACAGTTATTGATCAGTATAATTTCAGTCTTATCAAATTTCATATTATTTTGTACTTGATAAATATACTTTCTATATACTGAGCTTGCACCAAGCCCAAATTCTATTTTATTTCCAGTAAAGCTTTTAGAAGCAGAGTGTAAATTTCCATGAACAAATGAAGGTAAAGAGTTTTTAAAAGAATAACCTGTATAACAACTATTCCTTATATTTGTATTAAGATTTTTTGCTATTTCATGAAATATGAAAAATGATCCAAATCCTTTTTCTATCTTAAGAAATTCTTGATCAATTACTAAACTATTATGATCATTTATATTGTTATTTCGATGAGTTTTTATTAAATTAAATTTATCATCATAAATAAGAATTAATACGTTTGAAGTCTTTTCACCGTAAAAAATATTGAGTATATCTGAATACTTGAATATTGTTTTAAAATCCCTATCAACTCGCCAAAAAAAACCGTCTGAAACTGAATAACCTGTTTTAGAATAATCAAATAATAAATGCGATGGTTTGATATTAAGTAAATTTCTTATTTTCTTTGAAGTCTTATTTCTTATTAAACTATTGAATGATTTTAGCTTTAATTTCATTTTTTAATTTTGTTATTACCTTAAATTTTTCGTCACTGATAACGTAATGGTGAGGTGGATGAGTATGCTCCATTGATAAATGATTATCTTTTAATGATATAAATATTGGTATACCTATAAAATTATCAGTTAATAAATAAGTATTTTCATTAATATATTTATTATCAATGTAAATTAAATTAGAACTATTTGAAAGGATATCTATAGAATTTAAAATTTCTTTTTTTTTAATATCTATTAAATATAAATTAAACTTTTTTATGATTGGATTTTTAAAAATATTTCTAAACATAATATAATTTTTATCTGCATTAGAATTTAATAATGAAAAGATTGAGCTTAATACATTTCCATTTTTTTGGGTCATTTCAAATGGATACTCAGACTGATAAGATGAGAATCCCTTATTTTTGTATGAGATTCTTAAATTTGACCTAAAGTTTACAGGTTGTGTATTTGTGAAATTATTATATCTATATAGTTCTGTTTTACTTAAATTAAATTGATCTACTTCTTGGTTGTTAGCTAAAAAAAAAATTTTTTCATTCGTAATTATACTATCATCCAAAAAAAAAAAATTTTCATCTTCAGTAAAGTTACATTTTTTAATTAACCATTCATTATTACTAATAGTTATTTCAAATGGTGAGTATTTATCAGTTTTATTACCGTTATTTTGAAATTTTGGAATTGTTAAAGAAGATTTAAATATCGAATTTGATAAACCAAAAAAATAATTCATATAATTGAGTTGTCTTAATAATCTCTTAATGTGAAATTGTTATAAGTTAATATATATATTAATTTAATTAAAATATTAAGTAAAAAACATAATATTATATTAATAACAAAAATAAAATGAATAAACTAAATTATGAAAAACTAGGAAAAATACTTTTAAATATTGTTAAGAAGTTTGAAAAAAACCCAATCATCTTTTCTATACCATACTTACACTTTGTAAGAGGCCATCCAAAATATTCATTTATATATCCTGAAATATTTGAAAAAGGGGAATTTAAAATTAGTAAAGATTACAGCTTGATAAAAAAAATTATTAAAAATTTAGGATATTTTGATGAAGTAAAAAGTTTTAGATATTTAAAGAATAAGAAGGCCTTGATAGTGAATAATATAATAAATGAAAAGGAATACAATTCTAACAATAGTTTTTATACAGGTGAATTAAATGAAATATTAAAAAAAAAAAATATTTCTTTCGTAAATGTTTACAGAAATTTTACTAGTAAAACTTATAAAAATACCTCAAATAAATTTATTTTATCCAAAATATATAATTTTAGTTGGGAAATATTAACAGTATGCAAACTTTTTCTGGAAAAAATAAAGTTTATTTTTTTAAAAATTAATAATAAAAAATTAACCAAACTCGAAAACTATTTTTTGAAGAAATCTTTTAAAATTATAAATCTTTTTGGAGCATTATCTACATTAAGAACAACACAACAAGTCCAAGATATTATTGAACATGTAAAGCCAGATATGATTTTCTTACCTATAGAGGGACATGTTTGGGAAAAAAATTTAATTAAGAACATAAGGTTAAAATATAAAAATATAAGATTATATGGCATACAGTTTTCTTCAATAATTGAAAAAGACAACCCATTTAAAAAATCGCTTGGTAAACTTTATGAGCCCGACGTACTTATTTGTAATAAATATTTAAATTTTTTAATAGTTAAAAATAATAAATTTTTTAAGTATTCAAAAATTATTTATAATGACTTGAGAATTAATAAAAAGAAAAAATTAAAAAAGAAAAATTTTAGTAAAATTAATTGTCTTATTGCTCCAGAACTTAATTTATTTGAAGTAGAGAAATTCATTGAATTTATTTTAACCATCTGTAAAAAAAATAGGGAAATTAATTTTACATTAAAATTACACCCTCAAACTTCTAAAAATGATACAGATAAAATAAAAAAAAAAATTAATAATCAAATTAAAATTTCAACTAAAAATTTGAAAGAGGAATTTATTGAAAATAACGTGTTAATTTATAGAGGATCATCGTCTTGTTTTGAGGCTTTAAATAATGGACTTTGGCTATTATACTATGATTCAAAAAAATATGACATAAATCCAGTTAGAGAAATAAAATTAAAAGATAATTATTTTTCAAATGATATTGAATTTTTAAAAATTATAGATAATTTGAAAAATATAACAAAAGTTAAAGTTAATAAATTTTATTACCCGCAACAAAATCAAAGGTTTTTGAATGGAAATTACAAGTAAATCTCTTCTAGGAAATGTCAAATTTTCAATAGATTTATTTAAAGAGCCTTTTTGCTCCAATGAGTTAGATAGATTTAAAAGATATGAGACTATAAAAAAATTTAAAAACAAATCTTTTTGGGAGAGAAATACAAATTTTGATGAGATAGGAAATATACTTTTTCTGTCTGGCCCAGCTAGAAATGGAAATCATTTATTAATGTCACTGCTTGATGGACATTCAAAAATTTTATCTCAACCAGGAGAGGATTTCATGTTAAGAGAATTTTTATCCAGGGTTAAAGAGGATGAAGAGACAGCAATTAAAAATTTAACTGGAAAAAATAATATAGAATATATTCTTAAAATGTCAGGTGGAAAATTTAATAAATGGGAAAAACTTCATGAATATAACCTAAAAAATTATAAAAGTAACTTGTGGAGTGGACAACAACCCGAAAACGAGGGACATGTAACGGACTTTCAAGATATAACTCCAAAGATTAATTATTTATCATTTAGAGATTATCTTTATTCCAAACAAAAAGATATTCAATCTGCAGATAACTTTTTTGACTTTTTCTCAATATATCTAAAAGCTTTACAATACCTTGTTGGAAGTGAAAATTATAAAAAATTTAAATATCCATTTATCTGGATTTTTTCAGGATTGAGAAGAGAATTGTTTTTTTTATTTGAGAGAACAAATAACGTTAGATGTATAACACCAATAAGAAGGTTTGAAACATTTTATCATTCTTATGCTAGATCTAGATTTAATACAGATCAAATAGAGCAAGATGTTTTGAATGAGTTGTGGGAACATTGGAGGCATAAAACAATTGACTATCTATTATTAAAGAAAAAATATCCAGAAAAGATAGACTTGGTAACGTTTGAAAATTTAATTCAAAATACACACCGAACTATAAATTCAATTTGTAAAAAACTAAAAATTGATATTGAAGAAATATCAACTAAACCTACAACACTAGGTGTATTCAATAAAGGGAATTCATCATTTGCTAAAACCAACAAATATAAAGGTAAAGTTTTTTCTGAACCATTAAAAACAAAATTTGATGAAAATGTGAAACTTCCAAATGAATATTTTGAGATGCTAGATAAAATAAAAGAAGTATCTATTGATAATATCTGATGTGTGGTATTTCCGGAATAATAAATTTTAAAGGTAATATTAATAAAAATATTGTTGAAGAAATTAATTTTCAAATACAACATAGAGGTCCAGACCACAATTGTGTTGTAAAAAATAATTTTTCAGCATTAGGATATGTTAGACTAAAAATTATTGATCTATCGGATACTTCTAATCAACCTTTTATTTCTAAAAGTAAAAAAATTAAAATTTTTTATAATGGAGAGATTTATAATTCCAGTGAATTAAAAAAATTATATTTTCAAAATTTAAAATTTAAGAGTTCTGGAGATGGTGAAGTACTCTTATATTTATATGAAAAGTTTGCCATCAGCTTTTTAGATAAGATAAAAGGTATGTTCTCAATTGTGATTTGTGATGAGGAAAACTCAAGAATATTTTTAGTGAGAGATAGATTTGGTATAAAGCCTCTTTATTTCCACAAAAATAAACTAGATGGAGAAATAACATTTTGCTCAGAAATTCATCCACTTTTCAAGAATCCAAAAATTAAAAAAAATCCTAATTTCAAAGAGATTTTTAAAAATCTTCAATATGGTATTTTTAATTCAACTAATGAAACATGGTTTCAGGATATTCATCAAGTTAAGCCAGGACATTTTTTAGAAATTAAAAAAAATGAAGTTTCAGAAAATCAGTATTATAAATTAGAGGAAAAAATAGATGAAGATATAGACTTCTCAGATAAATATAACTTCTATTATTGGTCACAAAGAATTAATGAAAAAATAAATAACAGTTTTAAGGAACATAGCATATCAGATGTTAAAACTGGACTACATATATCTGGTGGAGCAGACTCTGCAATCCTTGGTAATTTATCAAATTTTTTTAAAGGACCTTTGTCAACATATACCTTTGATTTTGAATTACAGGAAGTCGGAGAATCTAAGCAAGCAAGTATGATTGCTAATCAATTTAACTTGGAGCATAAAGTCCATAGAGTGAAGGATATTGATCTTTTTGAAAAAATTGAAAAAATACTGAATATCGAATACGAACCCTTTTCTTCTCTAAGAATAATAGCTCAACATGAACTTTATGAATTTTCAAAAAAGGAAAATTGTAAAGTTATATTTGATGGCTCCGGTGGGGATGAAATCTCAGCAGGTTATACTTACCAAGTTTTTCCTTGGTTAATGGATATTTCTAAGGATTTCAATTTAAAAAGTTTTAAAAGAAGATTTAAGAATATTATGAGTAATTTTGAGAAGAAAAATCAAAATGAGAAAATTTTTGGATCTATGTTAAATACATTTTTGCCAGGTAATACAACACCAGATGGGAGTATTTATGAAAAAAAAGGATTTATTGATAAAGATTTTATAGGTGAAAATAAACTTATTCAAAATGAAATAAAACAGCCATTTAGAAGTTTTCTAAGAAATTCACAATACTCAGACCTTTATCATATGAAATTGCCAAGATGCTTAAAATATATTGATAGAGCGTCAATGAAAAATAGTATTGAGGGAAGAGTTCCGTTTCTTGATCATGAATTAGTTGAATTAAGTTTTCAAGCTCCAAGTAAATATAAATTTTTATTTAATACTCAAAGGATATTAATGAAATATGATTTTAGAAGATCTATACCAAAAAAATTATATTTTAAGAATAAAAATACTATTGCCGATCCTCAAACACATTGGTTTAAAAATAATTTAAAAGATTATTTTTATGATTTAGTTATAAATAATAATAACAGTTCAAATTTGTTTAATAAAAGAGAGATTGAAAAGTTTTATAATTTTTTTTGTAATGAAAAAAAACATGTTAATTCTTTTTTTATATTACAAGTATTTTTAACAGAGTTATGGTTTCAAAAAATTTTAAAAAACTAAAATTTTTACCTTTGTCATTTATATGTGCAACGCATAATAGACCAAAGAGCCTAAAGAAACTCATCAACTCAATTAGCAAAAATTCTTTTTTACCCAAAGAAGTAATTATTGTAGGAACAAATATTAGTGACTTTAAAATGATTAATTCAAAACAATATAAATTTAAGATTGAGATGATTATTTCACCGGTGAAAAACCAAGTTTTTCAAAGAAATCTTGGAATAAATAAATCAAAAAATCCATTAATTATTCAATCTGATGATGATGTAATATTAAATAAAAATTTCATAATAAATCTTTACAAACACTTTGAAAAAAACAAAAAAATTAAAAAAATTGTTGGTGCAAAGATTCTCAATTCTGAAAAAAAAATTCAATCATTTAGATGGAATAAATTATATGAAACTAATATAATTTTAAAATTTGTATTTTTTGTTTTGAATGGATTTAAAAAAGTAGAGTTTATGTCAATACTTGCTTCGGGTAGAATAGCTCCTCACCTGCCTCTTAATATGAGAAAAAATAATAAGAAACAACTAAGAAATTTAGAATGGTTAAGCAGTACTATTTGTTATAATAAAAAATATGTAAAGAAAATTAATCTTGCAGGAAAATACACAAATGAAAAATCTTATTTTGAAGATGTGTTTTTTACTCACTTCAATTATCTTAATGGCTTTAATCTAGTTATTGATGGAAGCGCTGTTTGTTACCATGAAACCACCAATCCTACAAATCTTTCTACTCATTTAAAAACAATCACTGCACAATGGAAGTTGGTGAGGTTATTTAATAAATCAGTTATTTTATTTTTATTAGATGTTATAATTTTTAGCTCTGCTTATTGTATTTCTGGTATTTTTAAATTTTTAATTAGAAAGTAGGAAATAGTTCATTATCTTTATTGAGTAATCTACTAAGCCTATTATACGCAGATACATATATTTTAGTTAGATAGTTTTTTTTGTTTAAAGACTTAACAAAGTTTTCTAAGTCCTTTTTTTCATTTTTGCTCAATTTACAATCAGATAAAGTTTTATGAGCAATATCTAAATTATTATATAAAATACAAATAAGTATATATTTTTTGACGATTTTTTTATTTCTCAATTCATTTTGGTTAAGTTTTTTTAAAAATAATGAATTACAAAATATTGTTCTTCCATATAAAAAATCATCATTAGATGACCATCTTCTCAAATTATAGAAGTTTATAAAATTAAAATTATTTTTTTCTAAATATATTTTTATATCCTCAAATAGGTCTTGATTTTTATAAATTGACAAAAATTCAGTTTCAATTTCAATCCCAATGATTTTCTTTAGTGTTTTCTTAGCGCCTTTTAAAATTTTTAAATTATAACCCTGTGTGTCAATTTTTACAAAGTCAGCACTTTTTAGATTTAGGCTATCAATTGTTTTAACCTTTAAATTTACCTTTTTTCTTATTTTAAACCTTTTCAAATTTGAAAATTCTCTCAACACTTTATAATTAGGGATTAAAAAAGAGGATGCGTATTCAGACTCTAAGATATTAAGTGTTTTGTTTCCATTAAACTCTCCAAGTGCAAAATTAAATAAATTAAATTTTCCATATTTTGTATTTTTAATTTTTTTGTATTCTTCATAATTTGGTTCAAATCCAATAAAATTAAGGTTTTTGGAAATTTTTTTCCAACGCTTGTTTATAGTATCTGCAGCACCAACATCTACAAAAGTAATAAGTTGATTTTTAAAAAATACTTTAATAAATGTTTCTAGGTTCACTTTAGATAAATGATTTATTATTTAACTTCACATATTTCGACAATATTATCAATAAATTTAATATTGGTTATTATTTTTTTTATTTTGAATTTTGTAATTCCAATTTTAATAGCAAGAAAGTATAGTATAGATTTTAGTAAAGCTACCTTTATTATTATTGGAAATTTTATTTTTTTTTTAATTTACATTTTATTTGAAAACAGCCAAGGCACAGATTCACTTGGTTGGTATCGAAAGCCATACCATAGTAATATGGTAGAATTTGGAATAAGAAATGAAGCATTAATTAAAATTGCATCTTTATATAAAATTTTGGGTATAAACTATTTGAATGTAGCTCTGTCTTTAAATGTTCTTAGCTCTATAACTTTTTTAATATTTTACATAAAAGTTAGAAAATTTTATTTTTTTAAAAATTTTATTTATTTTTTTATTCTTTTCATGCTAATAAACTCAGGTATATTATTTTGGGGAAACTCTCTTTTAAAAGAAAATTTTATATTCCTCGGTATGTCACTTTTTTTATTATCCATATCAAAAAATGGAATTAATTTTAAAATTATTACATTAAGTCTAATAATACTATTTATTTTTAGACCATTTGTTGGCTTCATGTTAATAGTTTCTTTAGTCTTATTTATTAATGGAAAGCTTATTTTAAACAAGAAAATTACAAATTTTGTTCTATTTAATACGATAATAAGTTTGCCTGCTTTTATAATAACTGTTTTTATTTTTAAACAATATAATTTTGAATTTTCACTTAATTTTTTTAATGATTTGATAAATAGAGTTAATTCAATGAAAGCAAGTAATACTTCATATTACGATGGTACACTTACAATTAGCCTTGATGGAACAACTACCTTTGCAAGATATATAATGTACTATTTTTATCCAATAAAACTAACAATCAATCCTTTATATTTATTAATTACCATTCAAAATTTATTTAATTTTTTGTTAATGAGTGTTTTTTTCTTAACAGTTTTTTTAAAGTTTAAATTATTTTTAGAATTCATAAAAAGAATTAAATATTACAATATTTTATTTATCTATATTTTAATTTATAATTCCTTTGTTCCTTTGACATCTTATAATTTAGGAATATCTCTTAGACAAAAATGGATGTTGTTAATTGTAAGTAGCTATTTAATATTTTATTTTTTTGATTTCATATTTGATAAAACAAGAAAAAATAGGAGAGACATAAAAAAATTTAAAACTGTTATTGCAAAAAATTGACTAAATTTTTTATTAAATGTATTGTCGATTAAATTGGTTGCAATAATAAATAAATTTGGATTATTTTCATTCAGTAAATATTCAACATTTAATAAATATCTATAGCTATTTATATCAATTGCCTCCTTTTCATCATACATGAAAAAAAAAATTTGGTCGTCTTTAAAGTTATACTCATTTATTGCTTCAATAGTTTCATTTGCACTGTTTGGTTTATTTAAAGAATTATTTTTAACCTCAAATTCTTTGTCAATAAATTTTTTTGTTGTTTTCCATAAGGTATTATTTATTGAAATTGAAAGATTTTTCATATTTTTTTGTTTTATTTCACATTCAGACTTTGTTTCACACTCTAAAAAAAATTCATCACCTCTTTCAAATTCAGCATCATTAAATTTTGGTAAAATATTCATAGTAAAATACGAAGTATCTATTAATTTTTTATCGTATTCAAATCTATATTTTAATAAATAACTCTCGCTTTTGTTTATTACATAAAGATAAAAAACGGTCGCAAAGCAAAAAATTAGAAAAAATATAAGACTTGAAATTATATTAGTTTTATTAACGGTAAGTATTTTGTTCATATGAAGATATCGCTTAATATACTAATGAATTTGCTATTTCAAGTTTTTTCCCAAATTTGATTGCTTCTACCATGTTTTTTAAAAGTATTTTGATAATTCTTGTCTTTTAAAATTGTTTCAATTTTATCAGCATTTTTATTTACTTCAATTAAAATACTTTTAATAGTTTGATAATTTGAGAGTAAGCTCTCTAATATTTGAAACTCATTACCATCTACATCTATCTTAACATAATCAGGAGTCTTCATATCATATATTTCTTTTATATTTTTAAAATCTAAAGAATTTGTTTTATAAGATAACTTTGTGCTATTGGCCAATTCAGTACTATTAAAATTTGAATTAGCTGCTCCTTCTTCAATATCTGATAAATTAAATTTATTTATTAAACTGTTGTTATATATAGGGTTAGTTATAACAGATATATTATTTTCTAGTTTATTTTTATGAATATTTTTTATTAATGATGGCAAATTAAGTATAGATGGTTCAAAAGAAATTACCTCAATTTCTTTATTTAAGAACTGTGAATATAAAGAATACAGTCCTATATTAGCTCCAATATCCCAAAATATAGATTTATTTTTAAATTTGTCAATCCAACTTAATGTTTCCGGTTCCTTTGAAAAAAAAGTTTTAATTCTATAGTTAGTAGTATAATTCTTATCTAAGATAAAAATCTCCTTATTATTAACATTAACAATTTCAAAGTTATCAATTTTTTTTATAAAACTAAATAATTTCCTAAAAATTTTGTTTTTATTCAAAAATAATAAAATTTTTTTTATAATTTTAGGTACCATTTTTATTTAGATAAGAATTAATTTTATCTAGTGCAATTTTTGCCTGAAAAGTATTCATTTCTATTCCATTACTATAATTAATATTATATTTTTTACACATTTTTGAAAGTAATGTTTTTTTAGGTTTATAAATTATATCTAAAATTTTAATTTTTTTACTTTTTACTATTTTTAGAGTTTTTATGCTCAATGGTGATTTTTTTAAAAATTCTTTTTTTAAATCACTTCCAAGTGGGGTGCAATTAATTATTAGATTTATTTTATTAAAGTTTATTTCATTTACATTTCTAAAACTAATTACTTTTTTATCGTTTTTTATAGTCGTATTTCTTGACAGAGTATAAATTACTTTATTTTTGTGTCTCAAAACTTTTGCTAAAGCTAAGCCAACTCCACCTAAACCTATTATAAGGACACTCTTTAATTTAAATTTATTAATAATTTTTAACAACGCTAAAATATCAGTATTATAACCATAAATTTTGTTTTTTTTTTTAATAATTAGATTGAATGACTCTGATCTTTTTGAGTATACATCGTCAGTAAATGCATATTTAAAAGCATCAATCTTTAATGGTGTAGTTATTGCTGAAGCTAGAAATTTTTTATTTGTTTTTATATTAACAAAAAAATTTTTTAAATATTTTTTTTTTACTTCGTAAGGTTCCATTGAAGATGAAATTTTTCTTTTTTTAAAAAAATTTTTCCAAAGCTTCACTGATCTTGGATTTTTTAAAGGATATCCAATAATATAACAATTATAAGTCACACAATTTTTTTATTAAATAATTTTCCAATCTTTTTTAATTTAATGTGTAATTTTTTAAAATCTTTATAATTAAGAGGTTGTAATGGGTCAACAGCTGACTCTTTTGGTCTAGGGTGCATTTCAATTATCAAGCCATCACAGCCAGCCGCTACAGAGGCACATGCGAGTGGGGACACCCAAGGTGCCCAAAAAGAAGCATGAGATGGATCAGAAATTACAGGAAATTTTACTAATTCCTTTAAGGCTACTATAGCTTGAACATCTAACATAAATCTTGAAGTATCTTTATGAGTATGTGGAACTGAAACTCCTCTCTCACATAAAATAAGTTTACTATTTCCCTCAACTAAAATGTGCTCTGATGCTCCAAGCATATCTCTTAAACTTGCACCAAAATGTCTTTTTAAAATAATAGGTTTTTTAGTCAATGCAACCTCTCTCAAAAGTTCAAGGTTTTGCATATTTCTAGATCCTATTTGAAGAATATCTGCAGTGCTATTAATTCTATCTAAATGTCTTATCTCAGTTACTTCAGTCACAACTTTCATGTTTAGATGTCTTTTAACCTCATCCATCCAGTCCATGCCCTCACTTAATGACTCTTTATACGTTTTTGATCTGTATGGGAATGTTAAAGGTTTATACGCGTGACCTCTTAAAATACTCACTCCAATCTTTTTTAAAAATTTAGCAACATTAAAAATTAGCTCCCTATTTTCTACACCATTAGGTCCAGCAATAATTGGTAAGTTTTTTTTTGAAAAAATAATTTTATTGGATAGTTTTATAATAACTTCTTTTTTAGCTGTTGATTTAAATATTTTATTTTTAATATCGTCTAGGGTTATATCTTTTGTTGGTAGTTTGTTTGAAAGTTTTTTTATAAATAAAGCTTTTTTCACTTAATTAGCCTAATAAACTGTTAATATTTTGAACATTGTTGAATTTTTTTTTTTTATTTATTACGTTATATACTGAATGTATGATCTTCAATAAATAAATATTTTCACTTATTTCAATATTTTTTGAAGATTTTATATTTTTACTTAAAAATTCCTTTAATATTTTTTTATGCCCAAAACCCATGCCGCCTGCTGCTGTAGAATGATTTTCAAATCTTTCCGAATTGTTATAATCTAATACCAATTTATCTCTCTTAAATTTATTAAAAGTATTTAAACTAACTCCTTTTACAATAATTCTTCCTTTTGAACCTACTATATCAATTGCAGATCTATAGTTTCTATTAGCTCTAGTAGTTGCCTTAAAACTGGATAAAATTCCATTTTCATGTTTAAAATTTATGATAATTAAGTCTTCCGCTTCAAGTTTTTTTTTATTAAAATCTGCAATAACATCAAAATATTTAATTTTACCAAAATTGTAAATTAACATATCTAATAAATGAATTGCTTGATTAGTCAGCACTCCTCCATCTAAAGCATATCTACCTCTCCATCCATTTTTATAGTATTCATAATTTCTATGCCATATCATGGTGCAATCTACTAAACTTATTTTACCAATATTCTCTGATTTAAGGTCTCTTTTTAGCTTTATAGTTGCAAGATTGTATCTATTTTGGAGGCTTGTCCAACATTTAAGATTTTTCTTTTTCGATAAATTAATTAGCTCTCGAGCATGGTTTAATTTTAAAACAAATGGTTTTTCAATAAGAACATGCGATCCTCTTTTTAAAAAAAAAAGAGCATGCTTATAATGTAAACCAGATGGTGTTGAAATAATAGCATATTTAAATTTTAAATTTTTTTTCTTTATTTCATCAAATTTTATTAATGTATAATTTTTTGATTTTGTATTAAATTTTGTATCTATAACGAATATATTAATATTTTTTTTTGATTTAAGAATATTTATATAATGTTTTCCAGCAGTTCCAGCTCCAACAATAACAACATTCTCATTATTCATTTTAAATAATTTTTAAATTTTTTGTTTTTTAAAATTATTTTAATCGCAGAATTTGCAATTTTAATATCATCTTTAGTGTGAATGTCTATATCTGAAAATGGAAAATTATTTTTTATTATTGAAACTTTATTTCCAATTCTAAATCCCTTCCTCCAAAATTTGGCTCTCGTAACACAAGTTATCCCCGCTTCCTCTCTTAATAAAATTGGTGCTTTTTGTCTTGAATGATATCTTTTCATCCATGGCAAAACTTTAGTCAACTTACCATTCTTGTAATGCCAAAAATGCCTATAAAGCTGGGTAGCTGTTAAAACTGTATCAATATTTTTATTTTTTTTTAATCTTTCGACTGCAATTTTTATATTCTTATAATTTCTAAAAATATTAGTACATGTCAGAAAAACACATATATCAAATTTAGTCTTATAATAAATCTCATAGCTTTTAAGGGCATTTTTAAGAGTAGTTTCTGTGGTTATATAATCTCCAGAGTATTTTTTTTTTCTTAAAAATGGGACTTCTGCCCCATATTTTTTACCATACCTTGCTATAACTGGTGAGTCAGTTGATACAAATATTTTATCACAAACTTGACTCTTTATAGCTGCAGATATTGGATAGTAAATCAGAGGTTTTTTGTTTACTTGTTGAATATTTTTTAACTTTATTCCTTTAGATCCACCTCTCGCAGGGATAATACAAATTACTTTTAATTTATTTTTATTCATCAAATATAAGTCTATTCATCTTAAAATCTTTTAATGAGACAAAACCACCATTTTTCATTCCGCTGATTAGCTCGCTTTCCAGAATATTAAATATTCTTTTTACTCCTCTACTACCATCGCAAATTAGACCATATATTGCTGGTCGACCAATTCCAACAAAATCAGCTCCTAAACACATTAGTTTGATAATATCTGTACCCTTTCTTACACCTCCATCTACAATAATCATTTTATTAATTTTAAGTTTTCTAATTTTTTTTAGAACATATACAGGAGTGATAGACGAATTAAACATTCTACCCCCATGATTTGAAATCCATATTCCGTCACAATTTGAATTGATTGATTTTTTAATATCCTCGATATTTAATAAACCTTTTGGAATAATAGGTAATTTAGTTTTGCTTTTTATCCATTTTATAAAGTCCCAATCGTAATTTAACGCCATTGATGGATCAGGAGGTAATGGATAATACCTCTTCCCATATTTCCTAGCATCATACCGACTCTCTCTATCTAGGTATCTATGAGACCTTACTGGCGCATCAAAACAAAAACAAATTGCTAAACTTTTAAATTTTTCAGCAGTTTTAATTTCTTTCTCTATCCATGATTTATTTCCAAAAGGAAAAATTTGCCAAACTAACTTACCACCTGGAGACTTTCTTTTTATATCGTCAAATCCGTAACGACCTTGGGTGCTGAAAAAACCCAAAGATCCTGCTGAGGTAATTCCTTCGGCGACAGAAATTTCACCTTTTTTTTCAAACTGCGTTTGATGTCCCATCGGACACAATACAATAGGATTTCTTAATTTATTATTAAAGAAATTTTGTGAAATTTTTGTATTTTTATTTTTTACTAAAATTCTAGGAATTATTTTAATTTTACTTAATTCATCAATATTTTTATTGTAAGTATAGCCGTCCTCAGCTCCAGAATTTAGCCAGTTAAAAGTTCCTTTCCTTATTTTTTTTTTTGATAAACCCTCTGCTTCTCTTATTGTTGTGAATTTCATTTTTATTTATTTTTTAATAAATTTATAATTTTCTTTGAAATATAAATATATACCTAAATTTAGATAAATAAATATAGACAACCAATTATTAAAAAAATTTCCATGTGGAATTAATGGCCATAAAATAACTAAATTAGATATTACAGATAAATTAAATAATTGAGTGTTCTTTGTGCCAAAAATTAAGTTATAGATATAATCTTTAACAAATATTAGATATAAGCCTACTAAAAATAAAAAACCTATAATTCCATTTTCAGATAACATTTGAAAATAATAGTTATGAGGATGTGTGTTACATGCATGTCTGTGATTTAAATGTTTAAATTTTTCATTATTACATTTTTCTCTGAAAGTTTTAGTTCCATAGCCAGTTAATGGTTTGGACTTAAAGATATTTATTGCAGTTTTGAACATGTAATCGTGAGCCTGAGTGAACATGTAAATATCATCAATATTTCCCTGATCATTAATTTGTACCAACTGATCTTTTAAAATTAAAAAATATCTATTTTTTAATTTATCTATAGTTAATATAGGAATTGTAATAATCGTTAGAAGAAATATTGAGATTAATATAATTTTTTTTTTGTTTTTTATCAATATAGAAGAAAGTAAAATAATATATAAAATAAACAAACCTAATGCACTTCTTTCTGCAGATAATAAAATCAATATAAGAGAAAACAATAAAACAAAAAATATTGTTAAATCTATCTTAATTTTTTTTTTATCAATAAAATATAGACTTATAAAAATAGGTGTTAATTTAATCATAAAACTACCTAGAATTTTTTCATCACCAAAAAAACTACTTAATCTAGAATCCTTTTCATATCCTAAAACATTATAGCCAGTGAAAAATTGAATGAGAGAATCAGATAATACTGTTATAATTGAAATTAAAATAAATAATCTAAGAGTTTTGTAAAAATCTCTCTCGAATTTTAAAAGGAATATTAATATCAAAAAAAATATTCCAAACCTTAAATATCCAAAAGAAGATTTCATTGAAACATAACTCTCAGATAATATTGAATTAATTGATATAAATATCCAAAATATCAAAAAAAAAATGAAATATCTGTTGTTAAGATATTCTCTTTTGTGAATTAAGCAAATTACTAAAAAAATAGTAGATGTTAAGCTGACTGTTAAATCAGGAAGAAAAGGTCCTGTAAAAAGAAAAATTGGTATTAAAAAAATAGGATATTTTAATAACAACAGTGAACGCATATTAATTAATAAACTTTAACAACTCATTTTTAAATTCATCTTTTTTTAATTTAGGATCTTGTATTTTTTGAATAAAATCTTCAATAGAAATTGAACTTTTAGCTAATAGCCAATTTTCATTCAAAATAAATTTATTCTCTGTCTTTTCTATTTTATCCTCATAAAAGAGTTTCTCCTCAATTTTTTCACCTGGCCTTATACCAGTAAAGTTTATTTTTACTTTTGAGTGTTCTTGGTTTTCTAAATTATGTTGTTTTATAATATCTTCAACTATGTCTAAAATTTTTACTTTTTCACCCATTTTCAAAATATGACAATCTCCTGATTTTGAAATTTTAGTGGATATTAATACTAATGAAACAGCATCAGATATTGTCATAAAATATCTTTTCATATTTTTATCAGTGACATTAATTACATTTGAGATTTTTAATTGATCTTTAATTGAGTCTAATAAACTTCCAGAACTACCTATTACATTTCCAAATCTAATTGAAGAAAAATGACATTTATCATCTTTGGAACTATACATTTTTATTATCCTCTCTCCAACTGCCTTACTAATTCCTAAAAAATTTATAGGTTCAACTGCTTTATCTGTTGATATAAATATGGTTTTTAAAACTTTATTCTCAAAAGAGCATTTACAAATATTGTATGTGGTTTGTATATTATTATTTGAGCCGTAGAACCAATTTTTCTCAACAATATCAACATGCTTCGAAGCTGCAGCATGAAACACAAATTCAGGTTTATGTTTTTCGTAAATTTTTTTTAGTGATAAATAATTATTCACATCTAATAAATAATTTACATAATTAAATTTTTTTTGTTTGACGTTTAACTCTCTATTAATTTTAGAAAGTCTATATTCATCTATGTCGATAGCGATTAGCGTCTTTATATTTAACATAGATAATTTATAACATATCTCTTTTCCTATACTTCCACCAGCACCTGTAATTATGACTACTTTTTGTTCAAAATATTTACTTACATCTTCACTAATCTCATCTTTAATATTTTCTGATTTATTTTTAATGTCTGTAATAATATTTGATAAACTATCAAAATAATTATTTCTTTCGTTAGCAACAAATTTTAAATTAAGATTTGTAATTCTTCGACTAATATTATCTTTTTTTATACTTGATAATGATGGAATACATAAGATTACTTGTGAAATTTGGTTTTTATTATTTTTAATAAATTCCTCAAATTCACCTAGTGATATAATTTTAATTGAGTTTATAAATCTTCCAATTTTATTTATGTCATCATCTATAATAAATTGAGGAAGATTTGAATTATTTCTTATTAAATTATCTAAATAAGCCAAACCGGATCTTCCAGCACCATATAAAGCAAACTTTACGTTATCATTAGGCCCTTTCTTTGAATTATAAAAAAAATAAATAGATATTTTTGAAATTACAAATCTAAACAAAACTGACATAAAACAAAACAAAACGATTTGATTTAAAATATTAGTTAAGGAAAAAAAATAAGATGAATAAAAAAATATGTTTATGCTATTATAATCAATTATTAATTTTATTAAATATATAATTATAAATATTAATAAAGATCCATATAAAATATTTTTTATATTTTCAATGCCAAAAGATCTATTCAAATAACTATAATTTCTAAAAATAAAATTTATTGGAATAGTAATAATTAAAAATAAAATAGAAAAATATAAAAACAATTTTAGGTAAGAAATAAAATTGGTCTCAATAATAGATGCTGAAATATAAACAGCGAAATTAATTGCCAAAAAATCTATAAAAATTAACAAACCTACTGATATATTTTTATGAATTTTTTTAATCACTTAAGTTTTCTTATAAATTGATTGATTGTGTATGCTAGAAAATTTAATTGTCTTTTATTTATTAAGTGATGAGATGGCAAAGCTATACTCAAAAGTCCAGATTTTTTTGCATTTTTTAATTCCTTTGTAAACTTTTTACCAAAACGCTTCTCTTTATAAATTTCTGGACAAGACCCTTGATTTGCATCAATACCATTTTTATTTAGATTGGCAATTAAATCGTTTCTAATTTTTAAATTTTTTGCAAAAATATAACATCTATATCCTACATGAAAAATTTTATCATTTATAATGGGAACTTTAATAAAATCATTTAATATTATTTTTTTCCAAATATATTTGCAGTTAAAGTTTCTTTTTTTAGTCATTTCATCCAAATTTTTAAGTTGTATTGAACCGATTGCAGCTTGAACTTCGGTCATTCTTAAATTTGTTCCCTTATAATCATGCACCCAATTAAAAAGATTATTTTTTCTTTTTTTAAAAATTTTATCGTAATTTTTACCACAATCTTTATAGGCCCATAGTTTTTTCCAAATTTTTTTATTTTTACATGCTATCATTCCCCCTTCGCCCAATGTACTGATTATTTTGTCATTACAGAAACTCCAAATTGAAATATCACCAAAAGAACCAACAAACTTGTTATTGATTTTTGCACCGTGTGCCTGTGAGCAATCTTCAATCAAGTAAATTTTTCTTTTGCCAATTGCTTTTTTAATTTCATTTATATTGCAGGGCCAACCAGCTAAATGTGTACAGATTATAACTTTTGTATTTTTATTAATTTTTTTTATTAGATCATGATATGAGATATTTTGACTATTTAAATCAATATCAACAAATTTAATTTTAGCAAGGGTATTTTGTATACAAGATGCTGTTGAAACGTATGACCTTGAAGTTACTAAAACTTCATCTGTACTTTTTAAATTTAATACACTGATTGCTGCATCCAATGCAACAGATCCGTTTGCAACAGTAATGGTATAATTTAAATTAAATTTTTTTTTAAAATTAGTCTCAAAATTAGTACAATTGTTACCAGTCCAATAATTTACTTTCCCAGATTTTATAATTTTTAAAGCTTCATTTTGTTCTTCGATTGAGTATTTGGGCCATGAGCTAAATTTGATTCTAATTTTTTCCATTAAATTCCTCGTCAATAATCTTTGAACCAGTTTTATTTTTATATAAGATAATTTTTTTTATTAAAAATATAAATGTTAAAAATATTATCTTAATATCCAAAAAAATATTAAAATTATTTATGTACCAAATATCCAATTCAAATTTTTTCTTCCAACTTATATTATTGTCTCCATTAATTTGTGCCCAACCTGTTATTCCTGGTTTAAAATTTAGTCTTTTAATTTGCTCTTTATTATATAATTTAATATATTTTTTATATAAAGGCCTTGGTCCTACTAGGCTAATATCACCGGAAATTAAGTTGTATAACTGAGGTAATTCATCTAGCCTTGTATATCTTAAAAATTTACCGAGAGTCGAAACAAATTTTTTTCCATTATTGTTAAAAATTGTTCTAAATTTAAATAATTTAAATTCTCTTCCAAATTGTCCTGCTCTAGTCTGAACAAAAAACACAGGCTTTCCATCAATAAAAAAAATTAATAAAGTGATTATAACTTGAATAGGTATGAGTATTATTACTAAAAGAAACCCTAAAAAATAGTCTAAAACCGATTTAAATATTAAATTAATTTTTTTCATTTTCGATGTACCAATTTTTAAACATTATAAAATTCCATATGATTGTCGAAAAATCAGCTTTGTTAGACTGGTGTCTTATCCATAAACTCTTAATAAGTTCTATATTTATAATCTCGTTTATTCCATCGTTTGAATTGTTAACTTTATCATTTGCCCAATCAAAAAGGTCTTTTTTAAGCCATTTTCCTATTGGATTTCCAAAACCCATTTTTTGTCTTTCTACATAATTGCCTTTCATTTTTTTTTTTAATAATTGTCTCAAAAAAAGTTTTGTGTAATTTTTATGCAATTTTTCAGAATCCTTTAATCTCATGGAAAATTCTATCACTCTTGAGTCCACCAATGGTGACCTGCACTCGATTGAATTAAACATACTAGCCCGGTCCACTTTTACAAAAATATCATCGGGTAAGTAATATTTCATATCAAAGTATTGAAAATTATTTAAATTTGAAAAGGAATTAGAAAATTTAATATTGTCCAGGAATGTAAAGTTTTCATGATTTTCTAATTTTACTATATCTTTATACCCGCAATCTTGTTTAATAATTTGGTAATAAAAATCTTCAGTGTTTTTAAAGTTCAAAGAATTTGATATTTTTGTAATTTTATTCCCAAAGTTAAAAAAGTTTATACCAAGCAAGGAATTAATTTTATTATATTTATCTTCAGATAGAATTTTAAGACTTTTAGATAAAATTCTCCTTATTTTTATATTTATTTTTTTGAGAGAATTATAATACTTATTTAAAAATAAATATCTATTATAGCCATAAAAAATTTCATCTCCTCCATCACCAGAGAGAGCAACTTTAATTTTATTACTTACAGACTTAAAAAGTAAGAATGTTGGAATTTGAGATGAGTCACCAAAAGGCTCATCATAAACCTTGTGTATATTAGTTATTGTATCTAATAAATCATCCTGCATAAATTCTAATGTATAATGTTCAGAACCAATTTTTTTTGCTGTTTCTTCGGCATAAGCAGACTCATCAAATTCCGGCTCATTAGATTTTACACAAAAACTTTGAATTCTATTTTTTGATATTTCATTTGCATAAAATGTTACTAAAGTAGAGTCGATACCACCTGATAACAAAGTACCGTTTTTAACATCGGAAATTAAGTGATCTTCAATTACTTTACTAAATAACTGATCGAATTGATTTATTTTATCAAAATTATGGTTACCACTTTCAATAATTAGTCCTTTCTTTATTTTTTCTAATTTAAGATCATTGGTATCTAAATCAAAAGATATATACTTACCCTTTTCCATTTTAAAGACGTTTTCATAAATTGTTAGGGGAGCCGGTATATAGCTTAACTCAAAGAAATATTTTAGTGCTTTTTTTGAAATTTTTAGTTTTTTTATTATTTTCCTTATATTTCTTAGTTCGGATGTAAAAAAAAATAAACCATTTTCTATGTAATAATAAAGTGGTTTTTGTCCTGCAACATCTCTTGAAAGGAAAATTTTATTTAATTTTCTATCTAACAAAGCCAATGAAAACATTCCATGAATTTTGCTCAATGTGTTTTCAAAACCCTCTTTTTCTATTAATGCTAATAATACTTCAGTATCTGATTTTCCTCTAAATTTATAACTTTCTGCAATTAATAATTTTTTTAAATTTTTAAAATTATATATTTCTCCATTATAAACTAAAACATAGCGTCCGCATTTAGAAATCATCGGCTGAGTTCCTTCCTCAGACAAATCGTTTATTGACAATCTTTTATGTGAAAGAAAAATATCCTTTTTTTCGCTTTGCCATTCACCGCTTTGATCGGGTCCTCTATGATTTAATAAATTTGAAATTTCTTTTATTTTAAATTTATCTTTTTCACTTATTCCATTTTTTTTAAATATTCCTATAAATCCACACATTTAATTTACTTTGAGGTTAAAATTTTTTTAATTTTTGAATTAACAATTTCTACATCAAATTTTTGAACAAACTTTCTAGAATTTCTTCCAAATTTTTTTATCAAATTTGGATCATTTATAAATCTTTCAATTACTTTTTCCAAAGATTTTTTATCATTAAATTTTATCTTAAAACCATTATAATTATTTCTTACAGTTTCTCTACAACCAGGTACATTTGTAGTTATTATCGGTCTACCACAGCACATGGCTTCAAGTATTGATCTAGACATACCTTCTCTTTTTGATAATAATACATAAACACTAGTTTGTTTAAAAATTTTTCTGATATCTTTGACCCATTTTAAAAACACAATTTTATTTTTTTTATTCGAAAATAATTTTTTATTATTTAAAGAATAGTGATCATTTTTTTTACCAACAAAAATAAACTGAATATTCTTATATTTTTTTAAAAGATAGTTTCCCACATCATAATAATCTTCAATACCTTTATTTTTTATAATTCTAGACACCATTACAAAATTAATCATTTTTGGTAATTTATAAGATCTAAAATTTTTTAGATTAACACCCGATCCAGGTATCAAAGCTGATTTTTTTCTTATTATATTTTTATTGAAATATTTTTTATCTGATATGTTTTGAAAAATAATTATTTTACATTTTATTAATGTAATCTTAATACAGATTTTAATAAATAAAAAAAAAATATAATTAAAAATAGAGTCATATTTTGCTAGAAATATATTTCCTAAACCAGTTATCATAGGGTAATGATTTAAATTTTTATAAAAAATAGATACAAGTCCGCAAAATATATTGGCTCTTAGAGTATAAGAAATTAACTTAAAATCTTGTTTGTATTTTAAAATTGAAAATAAGTTCAGTATTGAAATTATTTCGGAAAAAAAACTAGCTTTTTTATATCCGTATGACTTGTAAAAAACTCCAATTTTATTAAGTTTATTTTTTATTTGTGGATCAAAATCTTTTGATAATGCTTGGATATCATATTCTTTTTTAAGAAATTTTATTAAGTCATATCTAAAATTTATTAGGGAGTTTGCTGTAGAAGCGACAATAACAAGTTTTTTCCTCATTAAATCTTATAGTAATTCTTAAACCATCTTATAAAATTTTTTATTCCCTTATCTATATTGACTCTAGGTGAAAATTTAATTGTTTTTTTTAATCTTTTGATACTACTAGATGTATTTAGTGCATCACCGATCTGAAAAGGCAAATAATTTTTCTTTGCTTTTTTGTCTAATGTTTTTTCAATCAAAGATATATATTTTTCTAATGTTTCCTGCTTTCCATTTCCAATATTAATTATATTAATCTTTGCATTACTGTAATGAGAAATTTTTTTTGAAAGACCAAAAGTATCATTAGTCTTTGGTATTTTTTTAATTAATTTTTGTATTGAAATTGCAATATCGTCAACATATGTAAAATCTCTTGTATGATTTCCATTATTAAAAACCTTTATCTCTTTATTTTTCAAAATATTTTGTGTGAATTTATATAGTGCCATATCTGGCCTGCCAAAGGGGCCGTATACTGTAAAAAATCTTAAAATAGTAAATGGAATACCGTATAGATGACTATAACTATGTGCCATCAATTCTGTTGCTCTTTTGGTTGCTGCATAAAACTGTAGCGGAAAATCTGCAGGATCTTTTTCATTAAATGGAGTTTTAGTGCTAGACGCATAAACGCTACTAGTACTTGCTAATAAGAAATGCTTGATATATTTTGATTTTCTGGAAGCTTCTAGCAAATTTGTAGTTGCAACAATATTATTTGTAACATAATCAATTGGCTTTTTTAAAGAGTGCCTAACACCTGCTTGTGCGGCTAGGTGAATAATTATTTTAATTTTTTTTTTTTTTATAAGATTGATTAAGAATTTTTCATTTTTTAAATTATTTTTGTAAAAACTAAATTTTTTTGTTTTGCCATATTTTTTTTTTAACAAGTTGAGTCTTAATTTTTTAATGTTTACATCATAATAATTATTTAATGAGTCGATACCGTAAACATTATTTTTCTTTTTAAGTAACTTTAAAGCAGTGTGAAAACCTATAAAACCTGCTATTCCTGTTATTAAAATATTCATCAAGCTTTTAAAATAAATTTGCTTTTTCTATATTTATCTCTGCAATCTACAATAATTTTTACGTTATTTTTTAATAAATTATAATCTATATAGTCGTGATCTGTTACAACGCAAACTAAATCGATTGATTTTAAATTTTTTAAAGATAATTTTGTAGATCTAAATTTTAAGTTTTTGTTATTTTTTATTTTAATTTCAAAATTTGGAATAAATTTGTCATGGTAAATAATATTTGAATGATTTTGTATTAATTTTTGAATAATTTTTAATGCTGGAGACTCTCTTATATCATTTATATTCTTCTTGTATGCCACTCCTATTATTAAAATTTTTGAATTTGAAAAATTTTTGCCAATTAAATTTAAGCCTTTATTAATTTTATCCAAGACAAAATTAGGCATTGAATTGTTGATATCTGCAGATAATTCAATAAATTTTGTATTTAAGTCATATTGTTTTGCTTTCCATGTTAATAGGTATGGGTCAATGGGTATACAATGGCCCCCTAGCCCTGGTCCTGGATAAAAAGCATTAAATCCAAAAGGTTTTGTTTTAGCGGCTTCAATAATCTCATATATATCAAGTTTCATTTTATCACATATCAATTTCATTTCATTAACCATACCAATGTTTACAGACCTAAATATATTTTCATAAAGTTTTGTCATTTCTGCAGTTCTGATAGTAGATACAGTTTTTGTTTTTATATTTATTGAATTATACAATTTATCAATTTTTTTCAGACATTCTGAAGTATGACCAGAGGTTAGTTTAATAATATTTGAAATATTATATTTTTTATTACCAGGATCCTCTCTTTCAGGAGAAAATCCTAAATAGAAATTTTTTCCAAGTACAAATTTTTTTTTTTTAATGATGGGTAAAAAAAATTCTTCAGTTGCCCCTGGATATACTGTACTTTCTAAAATAATTACCTGATTTTTCCTAAAATAATTTTCTGATAAATTTACAGCATTTTCAATATAGCTCATATCAGGATCTTTGTTGCTAGACAGAGGAGTAGGTAGAGAAAAAATAATTATATCGCAATTTTTTATATAACTAAATTGATGAGTAAGGATGTTATTATTTTTATTTAATATTTTTATTTCTTCATTTTTAATATTTGAAATATAAGATTTATTTTTTTTTAAAAAATTTATTTTTTGTTTATTTGTGTCTATTCCAATTATTTTGTAAAGTTTAGACTTTGAAAATTTTAAAGCCAATGGTAAACCAACATATCCAAGACCAATTATCCCAACAGTTTTTTTTGTAACCTTTTTTTTATACATCTTATTTATAAAATCCTTCTTATTTTGGATAAAATTTAAAATGATTTATAATACTCACATTTTTTACATGTATCATGATTTCCATCAGAAAAGCCATTATTGAAAATTTTTTTTTGTTTATAAATATCATTTAAACTATCTGTGTGCAAATTTCCAATATTTGAACTCAAGGAATAATCATGACAACACAAGTTAATATCTCCATTTGGTATTAACACTCCTTGATTTAGTCTTGCATGACCACAATAAAATTTTTTTGTTTTAGATTTAAAATCTACTGGCTCATTATTATTTTTTTCTTCAACTTTTTCTGAAAGGTTAGCTGTATCTATTGAACTAGCTCTAGAATGTAAATGTTTTCTAACTTCAATAGATTTTTCATTAATTACGTTTTCGTTTACAAGTTTTTTCAAAAGCAATTCAATTTTTGGATGAAAATTTTTACCAAAAACCAAAAAATATACTTCGTCTTTAATTTGAGCTGCTTGAAATCTGATTGCGTTCTCTAAATTATACATATACCTGTCAGTTACTTTTAATTTCATTAAGTTTTTATCGTCTGGCAAGTGAAAAGTAACAGATCGAAAACCTTTAAATTTAGACATAAATATCTCAGTCTCTCTTCTGCCAAACATGGTTGTAGAAATTAGTTGTTTATAATTTTTATCTTTTAAAAATTTGACAAATTTTGGAAAATCTTCGTGAGCTAATGGTTCCGAATAACCAGACCAATGAATTTGTGTATCAATGGGAACTTTTGACATAAATTTAACAAAGTCATTCATTTCTAACTTTCTTTTAAGATTATTTTTTCTTGTTTCTAATTTGATCAAAGTTTGTGGACAGTAATCACACATCATTGCGCATCCAATAGTAGAAGTGATTTCTAACCTAGACATTTTTTTTTTTGATATAGATAATATAATTGAATCCAATATTTTTTTAGGAAGAATATTTTTTAAAAAGGGTAATAATTTAAATAAATAATTTGAATTTGACATTATTTAAATTTTATTACCCCTCTAGGCCTCGGTTTTAATTTTTTTGAATTATACTTTTGAAATTCAAAGAAATACTTTTTGAAAAATGAATCATTATAAACTTTTTTGTTAAAAAAACACTTTGAGTCTGGCCATGTTCCGGCAAAGTGCAGAAACCATGAAGAGAATAATGAGGCTAAAACACAATCCGCAACTAATCGTGAATTAATTTTTTTAAAATGATTTTTGTATAAAAAAGGATATTTAATTGCTACCTCAAAACTCCACAAAGTTTGATATTTATAGTTTATTAATCTAAATTTTTTTGATTTTATAATTTCATAGTTAAAATGTGTTTGATCACCTCCACCTGTTATTGACCAAATATTAGACTTATATTTAAAAAATGATTTTTTGAAAAAATCTGAAAAAACTTTAACACTACATCCAAAAGCTCCAGCACAAAATTCATCTTTTTGGGTTTGTAAATTGTGGTACTTATAAGTCTCATCCAAACCCATTACTAATGAAGTATCTAATGGAAAATTTTTGTTTAAATATTTTCTTCTTAAATATGAAATTTTTTTTGTGGCTTCCTCAAATGTGTAGGGCATATTTTTACGAACTGATGTAACAAGTATTTTATCAAATTTGTATTGCTTGAATATATTTGGTGCTGAAGGATTTATAACAATATCACAATCTAAATAAAAAAAATTTTTTATATTTTTATAATTTTTTTTAATGTAGTCTGGAATTAGCCATTTTTGCCAAGTTGGTTTTTTATAAAATTTTTCTTTTTTTGAAATTAATTCATGATCAATCAGAAGAATACCAATATTGTTTCTTTTTGCGTATAATTTAGCTGAAATAGATGTGTAATTTTTAAAAGTATTTATAAACTTTTTGCTAGTTGCAAAAAAAACCAGGAAATTTCCTGAATTAGATTTAACTATAATTTTAGACATAATTTTTAATGTTATAATTTATGTTATAGATCATTTTATTTGAATATCTGACTAAAGTATTGATTTAGCATATCATGCCCTGAAATAATTTCTATGCCAGAACTATTTGGATCATTAATGTTTATTAATTTAGTGGGATCATAATATATTGATTTTTTATTCATATACTTGGCAACAATACTAGGCGAAGTAAAAGGCATTGATACAGATAAATCTACAGACTTTAAAATTTTTTCAATTGCTATATTATTATTAATCTCAATTACCTTATTTTTATCAATCAAATCATCGTAGAATCTAAGATTTTTTTTGTAACCAAAGTTTTTTGGAAAGTTTCTCTTTTTTTTTACATATAGAGAAAAATTATATTTATTTCTCATCTGAATAAGATCATTCCAAAAAAATTTATTCAGTTCATGTAAATCACTTGTATAAGAAGTAACCCAATCAGTTAAAAATGAATGAGTTAAATTAAATCTATGATTTTCATAAGTAAACACAGCTACTGATCTTCCCGGTATATCAATATTTATATTATTGTCTTTATAATAAATTTGAGAATTAAGAACATTTATATTTATATTTTTATCTATTATTCTTTTTTTCAAATAATTTTTACTACCTTCATTCCAAACAGTAAAATTTTTCCAAGTTGAAGCACTAAGTCCTTCATAATCCTCGGTATTATTTTTTTCAATATGATCGAGTTCAGTCAATGAACTTATTGTCAACATTTCTACTTTTGATTTTTTACTTTCAACATGGTAGGTCCATAAAGGCTTATAAATATTTGAAGTATATATAAAAAAATATTTTTCCGCGAAGTTTACTTTTGAACAATCAAAACAAATTGCTTCTAAAGCGTCTTTAAAAAAAATTACGTTCCACCATCTATATAAAATTAAATTAAATATTGATGAAACAAGTAAACTTAAAGATTTTAAAATTAATTTTTTATAATTTATATTATAAAGAATATTATCTGTAATATTTTTTTGTGTTTGAATTAAAATATTATTCTTATCATATATAAAACTCTTTTTACTTTGTAAAATTAAATTTTTAGTTTTATAATTTTTAATTACCCAATTTACAATATTGTATTGTTCTAAATTAAAATTATTGCTGATATTGAAATTTTCTAATGAAAAATCAACAAATGAGTCATAATTTAATAAATTATTTATTTTCATATTTTTCTTCTTTCTAAAAATATTAAAAAATATTTTAAAAAAGAAAATCAATCCATCATAAAATTTTCTTAAAACAAATGTAAAAAAAAAAAAATTGCTTAACGTGTAATTAATTTTTAAATTATGATTATTTTCTAAATATCTGAGGTAAGAATTTGGTAAACAAAATATTGATTTAAATTTTTTTCTTTGAAAAAAATAAAATAAATATAAAAATTTGTTTCCTGTTAAAAACTTACCAATATATTGCTTAATTACTCTATCTTTAAAAAAAATTTCTTTTGTAAAAACATGCTTAGAATAGTCATTAATATCTAGTTCTATTGTATCATTATAAAAATTGCTCTTAATTTTTCTAATAATACTTAAATTTTTACTTCTCAGATATTTTTGATGCGATTTTTTTATATTAAGCCAAATAAAAAAATTGATTTTTTTTTTTATATGTTTAAAAATTTTACTCATTTTCTTTATAAAAGCTTTTAATAGTGTTTAAAACGTGTTGTATTTCTCGATTTTTTAAATATGGATGAATAGGTAACGACAAAGAATATTTCTTTAAATTAGATGCAACAGAAAGTTTTGTCTTATATTTTTTAAATATTGTTAATTCTGGTAAGGACTTTGTATAATGAATTAAACACTCAACACCATTCTTTTTTAAATAATTTGACAGTTCATCTCTTCTCTTAGCTCTAATTACGAATTTATGATAAATATGTTGTCCATTTGTGTGTAATGGAGGTAGCTCTATATCTAAACCTCTCAATCCATTTATATATTTTTTTGCGATTGATATCCTTTTAATTTGATTTTCCTTCACTTTTTTCATTTTTACCAATAAAGAGGCTGCTACCATTGAAGGAAGTTGAGAATTCATTCCTAAATAATCGTGATCTCCATCATTTGACTTTCCATGATATCGTAATTTGATAACTTTATCTCTCAATTCTTTGTCATCTGTAAAAGCCATACCACCAGAACCAGGAGCAGAAATTACTTTAGTTGGATCAAAGCTTGTGCAACTTATTTTTCCAATGCTACCTGCTTTTTTTTTTTTTCTACTAGCTCCAAATGATTGCGCAAAATCCTCTATTAAAAAAATTTTTTTATTTTTAATAATTTTTTTTAAAGTATCTATATTTTGAAAGTAACCGTATAAATGGACATAAATAATAGCTTTAGTTTTTTTTCCAACTTTGGTTTTAATTTTTTTTAAATTCATATTTCCATTAAAATCAACATCAACAAATACTGGTTTTGCGCCACATCTTAAAATGCAAGTTGCACTTGCTAAATATGAGTATGAGGTGACAATTACTTCATCCCCTTTTCCTATTCCAAGAGCTTTTAATGAAAAAAATAATGCGTCGGTACAAGATCCTACAGCAATAGCATATTTTTTACCGATAAATTTAGACATTTTGTCTTCTAAAATGCTCACCTCTGGTCCCTGTAGAGTTTGTCCGTGTAAAAAAGATTTTGAAATTGATTTAACTAATTCCTTTTTTAAAACTTTATGCTCTCTTTTCGCGAAAAAAAATGGAACATTTAATTTTTTTTTAAGGGAATTTTCTGCTGTATTTAACTTTACCATATTGTTTTGCTTTAGTTTTTGATGATAAATAACTATCTAATTGATCATAATAATTTTTTAAAATATTTCTTTGTTTATAAATCGTGTTGTAAAAAATTGAATTTTCTGGCCAACTACCAGCAAAATGTAACATATCAACTCTAAATAAAGTTGAGATTACGCAATCCTTTAATATTTTATTGTAATTTTTATGAAATAAAAATGGATAGTTTAAAGCAACTTCATAGTTCCAAATTGCTTGAAATTCATAAGGTAGCCATTTTATTTTATAAATCCTATTATAATAATCAATTCTATATTATTGCAAATACTGAAAGTTTTTAATTTTTTTTATGTTTTCGTAAATCTTGACACCTGACTTTGCCAATGTTTTCGATGTGCCTAAGCATGTACCAATAGTAGCCCAAGGACCCTTGTATTTATATCCAAGTAATTTGCCTTCTTCAACATCTGAAGCAATAAATAAGCTATCAAGGGGATAACTTTTGTCTATATATGTTTTTCTTAATAAACTCACTCTTTTTCCTAAATGTTTTTTTTTAAATACTTTTGGATATGGTTGAATTAAATGTAGCTCATTATTTTTAATTTTTTTTTGGTTAAATATATTTCTTGCAAGAAATCCGGGTAAACAGTCAATATCAATATCACATAAATATTTATATTTTTTATAATATTTGTATATTTCATTTGGAACTAATAATCTTTGGACTCCAGGATCTTTTAAACTTTTAAACTTTTTAAAATTTTTATCAATTGCTTTGTCAGCAATAATCAAACCTATATCATATTTTTTACAATAATTTTCGTAATAAGGTAAAGAAATTTTTTCAAAATCTTTTTTAAATTTTGATCCAATACAAGTAAGAAAAAAAGCATTTCCAGAATTTCCAGAAATGTATTCTTTAATATTTGTCATTTTCTTTAAGGTAAGATAGATAATTGTCAATACCTTTTTCTAAGTTATATTTTGGATTAAAACCAAGTTTGCTTTTTGCATTTGAAATATCGAGCGTACCTCTCTTAGGATAAAAACTTTTATCTTGATTTATTTCTATTTGAAAATCACCAATTTTAGATTTTAAAATTTCAATAACATCTTTTAAAGTTCTTCCTTCTCCTCTAGTCAAATTAAAAATTTCTAAATTTCCGGTATCCTTGACAGTAGCTAATTTAATTCCATTAACCAAATCTTTTACATATGTAAAATCCAACCTATTGCTATCTGGATTATTAGCTATAATTTTTTTTTTATCTAAAATATTCTCAATAAATTTTTGAATTACTCTATAATTATTATCCGTTGGTCCATATACTGCTGAAGGTCTTATTATCACAGATTTTAAGTCATATCTCTGGGTATATCCTTTTACTAAATACTCACTTGCTAGTTTGAATGATCCATATATTTCTTTTGGTTCTTTTTTGGCGGCCTCTGGATTTGGTTCATCTTGAAAATCTCCATAAATCATACTTGATGAAATGTGAACATATTTATCCAAAAAATTTATATCTCTTATAATCTCAAGAAAATTTTGTGTTGTTTGAAGAATGCTTGAGAAGGCTTCCTCTGTATTTTTAATGGCAGTCACAGCCAATGGTAAAGCAGCTAAATTAACAATGTAGTTTGGTTTTATATTGTTAATAGCCCTTCTAAGATCATTATTATCTAAAGTATTTCCCCTAATCAAATTTACATTTTTCAAAAGTACTTTATGCCTATAATCCATATTTCTTATGGAAAACTTATTCATAGGATAAAAATATTGAATATTGTTATCAAAAACACTTACCTCGTAATTTGAATCGACAAACTCTTTACATAAGTTTGACCCTATAAACCCTGCTCCACCAGCTATTAAGATTTTTTTCATTTTATAACAACATTATATATTTAAATTATTGACAATCCGCCATCTAAAATGAGATTTTGTCCGGTTATGTAAGAACTTCTAGGTAAACTTAAAAAAACACACATTTCAGCTATGTCCTCTGGTTTACAAAATCTATTTAAAGGAACTTTATTTAAATACTTTTTTTTAAATAATTTATTTTGCTTATTTTTTTTCCCCTTTATATCACCCTTAATTCCACCTGGAGAAATACAATTAATCCTTAGATTGTAAGAGCCATAGATAGATGCTAATTGCCTACAATGTGAAATAATTGCACCTTTGATTATTGGGTACACCATGTTTTCATTTAAATTTGTTTTTTTATATAAGTCTGGATCCTGAGCAATTACCCCATAAATAGAGCTTAATAAGATAATTGATGAACTCTTTTTTTTTTTCATCTTTTCTGCCATTATTTTTGAGGACCAACAATAAGAATTAAGATGAATATTAATATTATTAATTAAATAATTCAATTTTATTCTTTTAAAATCACATTTTATCCAATCTTTAGTAGTTGGGTAGGATGCATTTATAAATACATCAGGAATTCCTTTTTTATTAATAATTGCAGAAAGACTTTTATCAATATTTTTTAATCGAGAACAATCAAATTTAATAAATTCAATTTTTTTGTTATCGAGTATTTTAGGTTTTTTAATATCTAGTATTATAGTTTTATCTGAGATACTTTGCATTTTATTAACAATTTCAGAACCAATTAGACCTGACCCGCCTAATATAAATACTAACATCTAATTATTATCTCCATATAAAAATTTAGAAATCTTATAATCTAGTTTTGTATCAATATCTATGCTTCTATTTTTTGGCATAATATATATCCCTGTATTTTCACCAAATAATTGTTTTTTTAATAGTATATCTTTTTTCCATAAATAAATTGCAGCATTCATTTCATAAACATCGGGTGCCGTTTGTCTACTATGAATTAGTTTTTTTTTTTTTGACAAATAAATTTTATTTTTTTTTTTTTTCGACCATATTAAAATAAGGATTTTTTGAAGCATTACTTACTGAAAATAAATTTTCATACTTTTTTTTTTTGAACAATTTTATGGACTCATTAATATCTTTTATGATCCTCAGTGGAGAGGTAACATCTAAATCTAAAATAACATCATAATTTATTTTGAATTTTTTTTCACTTCTTATCAAAGTATCTATAATAACATTCATTTTTGGAACTTTGTGTCCAGAAAGTTTTTTTGATCTTAGAAACCAAGAATATTTTTGGCCAACAATTTTTGAAATTCTAATTGAGTCAGTTGAAACAACTATATTACTTATTTTTTTTATTTTTTTTGCTTGGTCTAAAGTGTGTTTTACTAAAGGTTTACCAAAAAAATCTAAAATATTTTTGTTTTTTAATCCTTTAGATCCACCCCTTGCACAAATTACACACAATATTTTCATAAAGTCTTAAATTTTCCAATTATTTGATTAACTTTCATACCTTCATAAAAATTACAGCAATTTTTTTTATTTTGAATTACATCATCAACAAGATCATAATAGGTTCTATCTTTGGTTTTTTTAAAAATTCTTAATTTCTCTTTTGAGACAGTTTTTGAGACAAATTTTCTTGATATTAGGTCAATTATATAACTTTTATTTTTCATACCCAAATGTATTTGTCTTACCTCTTTATGAAAATAGTAATTTAAACTAATCGATATTATACATTTTTTATAGCCTTCACCTAAAAGATTTGAAAAATCATCAGTATTTATTTTTAAAGGAGATTTTTTAGAATTAATTGCGTATTTTATTTTGTTAAGTCCAAAAAGATAACATCCTAAATCAATCTCATGAGAAAGGTCTCTTGTAACTCCACCACCATATTTTACCGATGAATGGTAGGATTTATCGTAAGTATTTTTTTTTTTCCAGGACGGTAGAAATGACAAACATGTCAAGTTAGAGAAAATTATCTCACTTTTTCTTTTATTAATTATTTTTTTTAGAAATTTAATCATTGGATCAAATCTAAGATTATAACCTACATAAACTTTGTTATTTTTTATCTTTAATTTTTGTGGGCTTGAGAACAAAGGTTTTTCAACAATAATTTTTTTGTTCTTAAAATTATTTTCTATAAATTTAAGATGATTGTAATGATCACTTGTCTTAGATGATATAACAACCAAACTAAAATCCAAATCTTTTATTTCATTTAAATTTTCATACCTTTTAAAAGAACAATTCTTATTTTGTGAAACTACAAAAACTTTTGCAATATTTTTGTTTTTCTTTAAAATTTTAGCATATCTTTTTCCAGAAGAACCAAAACCAATTATTATAGCATTCTGAATTTTCATTTTTTTATATCGTAAAATTTAGAACCAATAAGTTTTTTATTGGCAGTTGCTTCTAAAACTTTTAAAATTCTTTCAGCTGTATTTTTCTTTTCATATGGGTTTTTTATTTTTTTTATTTTAAGTTTTAAGCCTTTTTTAATTGCTTTTTTTATATCATTATATTTTTCAGTTGTATCAATAATACTTTTTGCTCTAAGTCTTCCGTGCTGTCTATCTCCGACATTTATTGTTGTAATACCAATCGATGGTGCTTCAATTATACCACTAGATGAGTTACCAATTATAAAATTACATTTTTTTAATAAATATAAATATTTGTTATAGTTTAATGAATCTATTAAATGGAAATTTTTATTTTCCTTATTAAAATTTTTCAAAATTTTATTAAATTTTAAATATTTTGTATCAGCATTATTTAAAGTTGCAAAAATTTCACAATTATTTACTTTTTTCAAATTTTTCAAAATATTTTTTAAACCTGTTAAACCATAATTTTCATTTAATGTTTCTGTGTGATAAATAAGAAAAATATTATATTTACTTTTTTTAATGTTTAATTCTTTGTTTAAATAGCTTAATTTTTTAAAAGATATTTTACTAATATTTGCAACACTCAATGAACCAACAAAATGCACATTCTCTTTATCCTTTCCCAATTGAATTACTCGGTCATAATATTTTTTTGCAGCTACAAAATGAATGTGAGACATAATTGTAATAGAATGTCTAAAACTCTCATCTAGAGCATTTGAGGTAGTTTCACCTCCATGTATATGTGCAATTTTAAGTCGATTTATTGAAGCTGCAACTGCAGCTGCAAAAATTTCGTATCTATCTCCAAGCAATATTAGAGTATCAACATTAATATTTTTAAATATTTTTGAAAATTTAGTAATTGCTTTAGAAATTGTTTTTGAGATATCATGCTCACTGTCACCTTTTGGAATTATATCTACAGTTTTATAAATATGAATTTTATCTTTCTTAATTTCTCTTAATGTATATCCAAATTTTTGGGATAGATGAGTTCCAGTAACAATTAACTTTACATGATGTTTGTTTGATAGAGTCTTTAAGAAATTTGATAAAATACCATAGTCTGCACGACTGCTAGTTACTATACAAAATTTTTTTTTAGAATTTTTCATCAATCTGAATTTTTTTTTTTGCCCTTTTTCCTACCAAATTACTGAATTTCATTGGTGATATACCATTTGAAGGTCTTTTTGCTGCAAGATGAGAATATTTAATAATCTCTCCTTTTTTTATGTTTATTCTTGCAACGATTGATTTTCTTGATTGATTTTTATTGTTTTGTTCACTTTTTAATATTTTTTTTTTTCCACTTTTAAATAAATTATTAATTTCATCTCTTTTTGATATTAAACTTTTTAATTCTTTAAAATTTATACTTGATCTATGATCTGGGCCTTTATCTTTTTTACTTAAAGTAAAGTGTTTTTCAATATACTTAACACCAAGCGTTGCTGCTATAACTGAAATATCTATGCCGGTTGTATGGTCTGAAAACCCTACTTCACAATTAAATTTTTTTTGAAATTTAAGCATAATATTAAGATCTATATCTTTGACACTTGTTGGATATGATGAACAGCAATAAAGAAGTGTAATATAATTATTTTTTTTTTTTAAAACTTCATATGCTTGTTCAATTTCTCTTAAATTTGACATGCCAGTTGATAAAACTAACTCCCCTTTAAATTTGCTTATTTCTTTTAAAAGAAAATAATTTGTTATTTCTCCAGATCCAATTTTAATAAACTCTGGCTTGAGGCTTTTTAGAAAATAATAGCTTTCAATGTCAAATGGACTAGCTAAATATTTTATATTTTTTTTTTTACAATATTTAAAAAGTGTTTCATGTTGGCTAAAATTAAATTCGTATTTTTTTAACATTTGGAATTGACTTTCAGTGTCATATTTATTTTTCTTTTGGTAATTTGACTTTAATGCTTTTTTTGTTACCAAATTTTCAGTTTTATATATTTGAAACTTTGCATAATCAGCACGTGCTTTTGATGAATAATCAATTAATTTTTTTGCTTTTAATAAATTACCATTATGATTTATACCAATTTCTGCGATTATCTTAGATTTATGCATAAAATAAATTTGAATTTTTTAAACATTTTTAGTTACTATAGATCCCATATTTATAAAACTATTATCTGAAATATTTATATTTTCTTTTAAAACTGAACCGCTCCCAATAAAACAATTTTTTCCAATTTTCACTCCCCCATTTATAATTGTACCTGTTGAAATATGTGAGTTAAAACCAATAACAACATCATGTTCGATTAAAGCATTTGTGTTAACAACAACATTTTCTCCAATCTTGCAACCTGAATTGATAAATGCATTATGCATAATTATAGTTCCAGCTAAAACTTTTGTATCTTTTGCAATATATGACATGTTTGATTTGATAACTGGGAAATTAAATTTATTGTTTTTTAATTTTTTATACAAAATACCTCTTCTGCCTAACTTATAGATGCTAGCAAATGAAATATGAATATTTTTATTTCTTTTCTCTTTTTTTAAAAATTCTTTTGATAAAGCCGATTTATATTTTTTTTTTTCATTGTTTAATTTATCATCAATAATTTTGTAAATTTTGAATTTATTATTTGACTCAACAACATCTATAACAGAATTCAAGTGACCACCATTTCCGTATAATATAAGATTCTTTCTCATTTTAATTTTTTAGTTTTCAAATAATTTAAATTAAAATAATCATACTTTAATTTTGAAATTTCCTTATTTATATCAATATGTTTGATATTAAGTTTATTTTTTATCTTATGATTGGTTAAACACATGTTTTTCGGTCTTTTGACCATATTTAAATCTTCAAGTAAAGATTTTAAAATAAATTTTTTATTAAGTTTCAATTTCTTTGAAACTTTTACTCCAAAATCAAATTTGGATATTTTCTGGTCACAGGAAATATTATAAATCCCTTTAGCGTTTGAATGAATTAATTTAAGTATTAGTTTAATACAAGTTTTAACATAAACTGGAGAAAAATATGCATCACTAACTAATTTAATATAATTTGAATTTTTTAAATTATCTAAAATAAAATCACTGAATGATTTTCTATAATTAGTTCCAAATCCAAAAAAATTTGTTCTTATTATTAAATTTTTCTTTGAAAGTTTTATTACACATTCCTCAGTTTTTTTTTTTTAAATATCCATAATAATTTAAAGGGTTTGTTTTACTGTTTTCTGAATATTTTTTTTTTTGACCCATCAAATAACTGATCTGTAGAAATATATACTAATTTAATATTTAATCTTGAACATACTTCTGCTAACTTTTTTGAAATAGTAAAAATATTTGTAAAAGATGTTTTTTTATTTTTTTCAATTTTATCGATATTTGTTGAACTTGCAGCATGTAAAACTGTATTAATTTTTTTTTTTTTAAAAAATTGTATATTTTATCGTTTGAATTGAGATTTATATAAACACTATTTTTTAATTTTAATTTTTTTTTATGGATTAAATAATATACATTGTTTTGATTTGAATAATTGTAAAAATTTATGCCAAATAAACCAGTAGATCCGGTTATTAAAATGTTTAAATTTTTTTTTAAATTCATGAATATAATTTATTATAGATAAATATGGAAAAATACAAAATACTAGTATGGGGAGCTGGAAATAGAGCTAAAACAATTTTAACAATGTTAAAAAGTTCTCAAGGACAATTTGAATATAAAAATAAAGTAATTAAAAATTATGAAATTATTTGTTTGGTTAATAGCTCAAAAAAGAAAAATATTAGTAATTCGATTCCATTAATTTACAATAAAAACAAATTTTTTAAGATTTTGAAAAAAGTAAATTCATTTATTGTTACTGTTGGAGGAGAGAATGGCTACGCGAGGATTAAAATTTCAGATACACTTAAAAAATTTAAATTAAAACCGATTAGTTTTTGTTCAAAAGATTTTATAAAAGATAGTTCTGTAAAAATTGGATCTGGATATCAAATTATGAAAAATGTTACAATTAACTCTAATTGTAAAATTGGTAATTACTGCATTCTAAATACATCAGCAACAGTTGATCATGATTGTTTTATAGAAGATGGAACGCACATAATGCCAGGTTCAACACTTGCAGGTGATATAAAAATTGGTAAATTCAGCACAATTGGCACAAACTCTACTATTATTCCTAAAGTTAAAATAGGCACAAATGTATATGTTGGGGCTGGAGCGGTTATTTTAAAAAATATAAAAAAGGACCAGATAATTGTTGGCAATCCTCAAAGAATTTTGAGAAATAATACAAAAAAAAACGAATTCAAATTATTTTCAAAATTATAAAAAAGTCTAATCAATTACAATAATTTTTATTGCATTAATAACATTAATACTATAAGAAAATCACAATCAAAATAGGCATAACTCTATGGCAAATAAATACAAGAATATTCAAGCTGGAGTACTCAAAGCTTTTAGAGAAGAAATTCCCTCAGTATATTACTCTGATAAAACTAAAAAAGAATTTAATCACTGGCGAACTGTGATGGAGCACCATTACCATGATCTTATGAAATTTCCAAAAGATCTGTTTAAAAGTAAAGATTTAATTGATCTTGGATCAGGAACTGGCGAGAATACTGTTTATTTTGATAATTGGGGTGCTAATTGTACATTAGTTGAAATGAATCCAGATGCATTTAAAATATCTAAAAAAATATTTAGCAAGTATAGTAAATCAAAAAAGAGTAAATTTATAAATAAATCAATTTACGATTTTAAAACAAAAAAAAAGTATGACATTGCTCACAGTAGAGGAGTTTTTGCTCATACAAATGACCCGGTAAAAGCATTTGACAAGTTGGCATCGCTTGTAAAACCTGGAGGTTATTTAATATATGGTGACGGAAATAAAAGTGGAAACTTTCAAAATATGCTACAAAGACTTGCTATCTTCAATTTTGCAGATAATTGGGATGATATGGTTAAAGTTGCAGAAATATTATTTAAAGAAGATTTGGATAGAGCTCAAAAATTTGCTAACAGAACCAGAAGATGTATTATTTTTGATAAGTGGGTAGTTCCAAGACTTACTCAACCTTCAGTCAAAGAAGTTTTGGGATGGTTTAAAAAAAATAAAATAAGACTTTATTCATCATATCCTAATGTTATTCCCTCAACATTAGGCGATTCTCTACATCATAGACCTATGTTTGATGTTGAAAAATTCATGCAAATTACTTCATTTATTGAAAGCTATTGGATAATCCAGAATAAAATGGATAAAGTTGAAATTCCTAAAATATTTAGTGGAATAGTAAAATTAGCCAAAGAGCAAGATGACATGGTCGATTATATCGACGATTACAACTTAGAAGATACTCAGAAAAAGTCATTCAGTGTTTTATCAAAAAAAATATCTAAATATAATAAGACTGTAAAATCAATGAATTTTGAAAACTATTTAAAAAAAAAGAACTAGTATATTCTGTGATGAGGTAAATACTTTTTTGAATATTTTAGACAAAAAAGATTTAATGAAATCAAAAAAATATATTAGAAAATGTAAAGAATTATTTAGAGGTGCCCAGGGTATCCGTCACATCGATTTCATAGGATACAAATATTAATTATTGATGAATAATTATAAACCTGGAAAAATAAATAGTCATAATGAATGGGACAAATTAAGAGAAATTATAGTTGGCTCTGGTGAAGGGTTAGGTGCAACAATTGAATGGCATTCGGAAAAAAAAATATCTGAGGACATACTTTTAAAAGCCTACGAATTATGCAAAAAAGCATCACCAAAATGGTTTGTTGATGAAATAAACGAAGATCTTGAAAATTTATCAGCAAAACTTAAAAATTTTGGAGCAATTGTACATAGGCCAAAAGTACATGATATTTCAAAAATTTATT
>MDTB01138093.1_pt1 | contig 42308 bp, 40 predicted proteins | sample 811161 | NCBI WGS metagenome assembly MDTB01 (sample SAMN05326650, study PRJNA326480) | marine metagenome | isolation source: seawater | place: Mediterranean Sea | collected 2009 | reverse complement strand
GAAAAATTGTATTATTTATGAAACTGAAAAAATTGAAAATGACTTCATTTTAAAAAACACTAAGTCTTTAAAAGAAAAACTAGAATTTTTAATTAATAACAAAACAGCAAGAGAAAAGATGTATCAAAATTATTTTGAATTGATTCAAAATTTTCATACAAGAAAAAAAAGAGCAAGCTATATTTTATATATTTTAAAAAATTATAAAAAAAATAATAATGAATAACATTTATAAGTATTCAGGTTTTCCATTTGTTAAAACTAATGAGTTGCAAAAAAAAATTATTCATAAAATTATGAATTTACAAAAAAATAATTTTTATAGTGAAAAAAATCCTTGTCTTTGTAAGCAAGATAACTCTTTTCAAATAAGTCAAAGATGCAGATTCGGATTAAATATAAATTTTAAACTTTGTAAGAATTGTGGAGTAATAAGGCAAGATCCAATTATGACAGAAGTAAGTACAAAGGAGTTTTATAAGAATTTTTATAGAAAATTGTATACAGGTAAAGATGATGATGAAAACAAAGAAGAAATATTCAAATCTCAATATTTATCAGGAGAAAAATATTATTATTTAATAAAGAGCGAGCTGTTGAAGAAAAATTATTTGTTAAAAAATCAAAAAAATATTTTAGAAATAGGGTCTAGTTGTGGTGGAATATTAAAATTTTTTTTTGATAATAAACATAATGTTTACGCTTTAGATTATGATCAAGAGTACATTGATTTTGGAAAAAAAAAAGGAATTACCAATGTATATAATGATATCAATAAAATAGAAAAAAAATTCAATTTAATAATTTTGTCACACACGCTTGAGCACTTTAAAAATTTAAAACAAAATATCAAACTAATAGAAAAAATATTAGAAGAGGATGGATTTATATTCTTGGACTTGCCAGGAATTTTTAATTTTGATTACTATCATCTAAGAAATTTATTGTATGATTATAAAAGAATTCATTTTTTATATCATTTGCAAAATGCTCATAATTATTATTTTATAAAAGAAACATTTACAAATTTTATTATAAATAATACAGAATTAGAAATTATCTATATAGATGAAAAAATTAATTGTATTTTAAAGAAAAGTAAAAAAAAAAAAGTGAATAAAAATTTATATGATAAAAAGTCTTATAGGAAAATTTTGAGTTTTATAAGATTAAATCACTTTCGCTATTTTTTGTTAAAAAATATTAGATTTGTTTTAATACCTATTAATGAAATTAAGAAATATTTTTTAAAAAAATAAATCAATTAATTATAGTTTATTTCTAATAATATTTATTAAGTACTCAGCCCTCTTCAATAAAGTATTTTTATTTTTTATTTCTTTGTACCAATTATTAGATAATTCATTAAAAATATTCTCATTATTTAAAATGTGATTAATTTTTTCCTCAAGTTGATTTATATTAATTATTTCAAAATCATTTTTTTTTAATCTCAAATCATAGAATATAGAATTACTTTTATTGATATTTAAATTATTTGCTAATTTGCAATATGGTTTAGAAATAAGTGGAACTGATTTATAACATGCGGCTTCTGCGTGTCTAACAGAATCCCAAACTTTTCCAGAAGGCGAAAAAATAATTTTAGAATTCTGTAAAACTTTAGAATAATCAATTAAACTTTGTCTATTTATATCGTTAAAACCATACCTTTTAAAATATGTTTTATTAAAATTTTTTTGTAAAAAATTTACCATTACACCCCTTTCCTTTTGCAATTTATCATGCAATCTGCCCAAAAAAGAAATATTAATGTTTCTATTTTCAAAGTTTTTAATTTCTAAATCTGGATAATTTTCAATACTTAAAGGCATTGGACATATTGGATGTACATCATTATCATCAAACGATATTGGAACATCATGTTTGAAAAAAATATCAAAATCATTATGTTTTTTTAAACCTCTAAAAATTATATTCTTTTGATTTGAAGTTTTTGTCCTATAAATCTGGGGATGGTCTGAATAATCTAAATATGCGACTAAGATATCTTTTTTCTTAGCTATCTTTCTTAAACTTTCACCGTACTCTCCTGATCTTATACCTATAATCACAGCATCGTAATCTGTTATTGAATTTATCGCATCTTTAAAAGAAATATGAGTAGCTTCAGGACTATTGTGCAAAGATGGGTATCTTGTGTATGGTGGAATACTTTTTGTTAAATAATCCTGATAGTATTCTCCAATTATAAATGTATTTTCTTTTCCCAGGATATGGGGAAAGTGCGCATAATGATAATGCTCCATTAGATAATAAAATTGTTTTGCATCCTCAAAGTTAAGTTTAAACTTGGTCAAAATATTTTTTATATATGTAAGTGTTATTCGGAAATTTCTATTGCTGTAGTTAGTGATATACTTTGAAGGTAAAATTAGAATTTTCATTGAAAATTATTTTATTTTAAATTTTTATGATAATAATCAAAAATTTTTAAAATGCCTTGTTTCACACTAGTTTTAGGTTTCCAATATTTAAAAAGATAATTATTATTTTTATTCTTTTTATTGAATTGAATTTTATCTTTTTTTTTCCCCTTTATTATTTTTATTTTTTCTTTTTTTAATTCTGCAATATCTTTTATTATATTTGCTATATCAATTATTTTTGTATCTTTATTCGATGTTACATGAAGTTCATTTTTTGTTTTTTTAAAAAATTCATGTTTTTTCATAATAATCTCAAGGCACTCAGAGCAATCTTCAGCATATAAAAATTTTCTTGTTTCATTTCCATCTGTAAGCATTTTTATTTTTTTCTTTTTTAATGACATTAAAATAAAATCTGTAATTACGTGCGATTTATGTAAATTATTCTCAATTCCATACACATTCCAAAATTTTACATAGTTGCCATTGAGACTTATAGCAATTTTTTCACCTAAAAATTTTAATATCCCATAATTTGAGTAAATCATATTTGACATTTGACTACTTGCAAATAAGAAAGGTTTTTTTGTTTTATTTAGAATATCAAATACATTTGTCATTATTTTTAGGTTATTCATTAAAAAATCAAATGAGTTTTGATAAGAATTTAAGTATCGAGATCCACCCACATCAAAAGCAAGAAAAAAAACATAGTCAGAGTTACTTATTGATTTTTTGAGTAAAAAAGAATTTTTTCTAATATCATATTTAGACCCATCAACTAAATCAAATTTTGAAACTTTGTATTTTTTTTTTGATAAAAAATTAAATAAGTGTGATCCAATTTGCCCCGAAGATCCTAATATTAAAATTTTTCTTTTTTTCATTATATTAAATTACTTAATTATTTATCTTAAATAGTATATTTAGTTTTATATTTATGAAAGATTTAGCAATTATTTATAAATTAATACCACACAAAAAAAAACTAAAATTCTTAGTTTTATTAATTTTAATATTCTTTTCAATTTTTGCTGAACTTTTGGGAATAACTTTAATTATTCCAACTATTGCTTCATTTGTAAACCAATCGTCAGAGAGTTTTTATTTATTAAATCAAAAACTTTTTTTCTTCTCAGTATTAAGTCAGTTAAATTTTAAAAATTTAATGTTAATATTTCTCTCAGTCTTTTTTTTTAAAACTCTTTTTATAACTGTAGTTTATTATTTTTCTCAATCATTCATTGCTGATGTACAAAAAGAAATAACAAATTTGATATTTATTAAAAATTTGCAAAAAGATTACGCTAATTTTATTAGCCAAAATTCTTCAGACAAAACTAGGAATATAATTGAATTAACAAATAGTTTTATTTATCAATGTTTGATGCCTTTAGTTGTTCTGATTACTGAAATTGGATTTGTTCTATTGGTTTGTATTTTTTTGTTTTTTATCGATCCTATATCATTAATTTCTGTAACATTTTTTATTTTAATTTTATTAACTCTGTATTTTAAAATTATAAATAAAAAACTTTATTCATGGGGAAAGGTAAAGCAAAATTTTTTATCCCAAAGGTTAAAAATATTAAGAGAAGCAATTGATGGAATTATTTTAATTAAAATAAACAATTTGAGTAACTTTTTCTTGAAACACTTTAAATACAGTAGCAACATATCAATAGATTTGACAAAAAGGTTACTTTTTTTGAATAACGTAATTAAAGTATTTTTAGAACTTTTTACAATAATAATTTTAGTTGGATTAATTTTCATGCTTATAGATAGAGGTTTTTCAAAAATTGAAATTTTATCTATTCTTAGTTTGTATGCAGTATGTGCGTTTAAGCTTTTGCCATCTGCTAATAGAATTGCTGTAAATCTTCAAAGTTTAAAATTTGGATCTCCTGTATTGCCTATTATAGAAAAAGAATTGTTCGAAAATATAAAAAAAAAACAAATTTTAGATATTGAAATTAAATTTGAGGAATATCTAAAATTTAAAAATGTAAATTTTAGTTATGTTAAAGATCTAAATATTTTTGAAAATTTAAATATTGATATTAACAAAAATGATTTTGTAGGTATTGTTGGTGAAAGTGGATCAGGAAAAAGTACTTTTATCAATTTATTGTGTGGTCTTTTGATACCTGACAAAGGCCAGATTTTTATTGATGATTTTGATTTAAGTAAGGCTAATCTAAATTTAGGTAATATAATTGGATATGTGCCTCAGAAAATATTTTTATTAGACGACAATATAGAAGCAAATATTGCACTGGGTGTTGAAAATTATTCAACTGATAGAATTAAAACTCTAATAAAAGAGAGCAATTTTGCCAAATTTATTGATGATTTGCCAAATGGAATTAATACAGTCATTGGTGAAGATGGTAATAAATTATCTGTTGGTCAAAAGCAAAGATTAAATATTCTCAGAGCTTTGTATAATGACCCAGATGTCCTAATTTTCGATGAGTCAACAAGCGCTTTAGATAAGGAAAATGAGAATTCTTTTTTAAATTTAATTAATGAATTTAAAGGAAAAAAAACAATAATATTTATTACACACAAAAAAGAATTGTTAAATTCTTTTGATAAAATATACGAGATCAAAAATAAACAATTTTTAAAAATTAAATAAATATGAAATCAGTATCAATAATTGGATTGGGTTATGTTGGCTTACCTTTAGCATTAGCTTTCGCAAATAAAATTAAAACTATAGGTTATGATATAAATAAAAAAAGAATAGAACAATTAAAAAAATTTGTTGATGTTAATAATCAATTAAAAAAAGAAATGATTAAATCTGCAAAAAAAATTAATTTTTCTGACAATATAGATGAGATTTTCGAAAGTCAAATTATTATTATTACCCTTCCAACCCCAATAAATAAACGTAAAAAACCAGATTTAAAAAACATAAAAAATTTTTGTAAAATACTTGGAAAAAAAATTAAAAAAAATACAATAATTATTTTTGAATCAACACTCTACCCTGGTGCTACAAGAAATGACTTTTTACCTATTATTAAAAAATATTCAAAACTTACACATTTAAAAGATTTTTATATTGGTTATAGTCCAGAAAGAATTAATGTAGGAGATAAAAAAAATTCTGTTCAAAATATCACAAAACTAATTTCAGGAGATTGTGATTATTCAACTAAAAAAATTCTAGATACATATAAATTAATTCTAAATAAAAATATTTTTATAACAGACTCAATAGAAACAGCTGAAGCCGCAAAAGTATTTGAAAATACTCAAAGGGATGTCAATATTTCCTTAATGAATGAATTATCAATGGTATGTAATAAACTTAATCTGAATACAAAAAATGTCTTAGATGCAGCCGCTACAAAGTGGAACTTCATTAAGTTTCAACCAGGCCTAGTTGGTGGTCATTGTATTAGTGTTGACCCATATTATTTAAGCTATTGTGCTAAAAAAGTTGGACACAAAACAACCCTTATTAATGCTGGCAGGAAAATTAATAATGATATGTCAAATTTTATCGCTAAAGACTTAATTCAAAATCTAGGAAAAAATAAAAATAAAAAAATTTTAGTCTTAGGTTTAACCTTTAAAGAGAATTGTGCAGATATTAGAGATAGTAAAATTTTTGATTTGATTAATAAGTTAAAAAAAAAATATATAATATTTTTAAACGATCCATATGCCATTAAAGATGATGTTAAGAAAAAATATGGATATTCAGTAACAAAAATGGCTGATTTGCCTAATCAATTTGATTGTATAGTCATAAATTTATTACATGATTATTATAAAAAAAATCAAATTAAATATAAGATACTTAAATTATTAAAAAAAAAAGGTTCAGTATATGATCTTAAAGGTTTATTTAATCCAGTCAAACTTAGAAAAAAAAATATAAAAGTTTTCAATTTATAAAAATGATTAAAAAATTTGATGATATTAATATAATTGCAGAAGTAGGTACAGCTCATGAGGGTAGCTTTGCATTAGCTTGTTCTTATATTTATTCTGCAAAAAAGTCAGGTGCAGATGCTGTTAAGTTTCAAACCCACATATCGTATGCTGAAAGCTCAAAATTTGATCAATTCAGAGTAAAAAGTAGGTTTATTGATGACAAGTCAAGAAAGAAATTTTGGGACAGAACTTCTTTCACATTGACACAATATCATAAATTAAAAAATTTAACTGAACGATTAGGTATGTTCTTTCTATCATCACCATTTTCTATGCAAGCTGTAGATTTGCTACAAACTATAAAAATTAAAGCTTGGAAAATAGGTTCAGGTGAACTAACAAATTTACCATTAATAGATAAAGTTGCCAAAACAAATAAGCCAATGATAATCTCTACAGGTCTTTCAGATATTAATGAAATTAAAGAAACAATAAAAATAATAAAAAAATATCATTCAAAGATAGTAATAATGCAATGTACTTCACTTTATCCGTGCCCAGATGAGAAAATTGGTTTCAATGTAATAAATGATTTAAAAAAAATCTTTCCCTACAAAATAGGATTTTCTGATCATTCAGGAGATCCCGCAGTTCCTTTAGCAGCATATTCTATAGGTTCCGAAATTTTAGAGGTCCATGTGACTTTTGACAAAGATATAAAAACATTCGACAGTTCTTCATCTTTAAATTTTAAAGAATTAAAATTTCTAAGTGATTCAGTAAAAAAAATATCAAAAATTAAAAATTCAAATGTCGATAAATTTAAAATTCCTAACTATTTAAAAAAAAATAAAATACTTTTTGAAAAAGGTATTTATTTAAAAAATAATATGCAAAAAGGAGATAAAGTCCAAATTTCAAATTTGGAGTTTAAAAAACCTATGATCGGTATTCACTCAAAGAAATACAAAAAAATATTAGGAAAAAAAATAAAAAAAAATTTACATAAAGGTACTTTTTTGAAAGAAAGTGATTTTTAATGAAAAAAATTTGTTTTGTTATTGCTAGTAGAGCTAACTATGGCAGGATAAAATCTGTCCTTAAAGAGTTCAAGAAAAATAAAATATATAAAACTCAAATTGTTCTAGCAGCAAGTGGATTATTAGAAAGATATGGGGACCTTAGAAAAATACTCTCATCAGATGGTTTCAAAGTTGATAGAGAGGCTTTTTTAGTGGTAGAGGGGGAAACCCCATTAACAATGACAAAATCAACAGGTTTGGCAATAATAGAACTTTCGTCCATCTTTAACGATTTAAAACCTGATGTAGTTGTTACAATAGGTGATCGTTATGAAACAATTGCAACAGCAATTTCAGCAAGTTATATGAATATTACACTTGCTCATATTCAAGGCGGGGAAATTACTGGCTCAATAGACGAAAGTGTAAGACACTCTATAACAAAACTTTCTCATATCCACTTTACTTCAACAAAAAAATCAAAAAAAAATGTAATTTTGATGGGTGAAGATAAACGTTTTGTTTTTGATGTTGGATGTCCATCAATTGATAATTTAAATATTTATACCAATAAACAAAATGTTAAAAATTCTCTTAATGGAGTAGGTAAAAAAATAGATTTAAATAAAAATTTTTTTCTCGTTCTATTTCACCCAGTTACAACTGAATATGGAATGTCTTTTAAGCAGACAGAAAGTATTGTTTCCGCAATAGATAAAATTAACAGTCAAGTTATTTGGTTATGGCCAAATATTGATGCAGGCTCCGATGGAATTTCAAAATGCATAAGAAAAAATAGAGAGAAGGGCAATCTTAAACAGGTCTTATTTATTAAAAATCTCCAAGTAGAGAATTATAATTATTTATTAAAAAATGCATCTTGTTTAATCGGTAACAGTAGCAGCTTTATAAGAGAGGCATCATACTACGGGACACCCACTGTATTATTAGGTAATCGTCAAGATAAAAGAGAAACAGCCCAAAATGTTCAGAGATGTTCTTTTAATAGCAAAGCAATAGTTAAAAAAATTATATATCAATATAATAAGAGATATAAAAAAAGTAAATTATATGGGAATGGTAATGCAGCTAAGAAAATTTCAAAAATTTTGTACAAACTCTCACCAAGTATACAAAAAAAGCTAACCTATTAATGTATTCTAAAAAAACTTTTGCAGCTATAATTCCAGCTAGAATGGGCTCTGTCTCTGTTAAAAACAAAAATTTACAAAAAATAAATGGCAGATCGCTTTTTCAGATTACATTAGACTTAGCAAAAAAAAGTAAATTAATAGATAGTATTTTTGTATCTTCTAACGATCCTAAAATATTAAAACACCAAAAATTACTTAAGTATAAAAAAATTAACTTTTTAGAAAGATCAAATAAAATATCTACGAGTAATACAAAAATGCTTTCTGTAATTAGAGATGTAAAAAGAAGAATAAAAAAACATTATGATTATTTCATTTTATTGCAGGTTACATGCCCTTTTAGAAATTTATCAGATATAAATAAATCAATTAAAAAAATTATAAGAGATAACTCAGATAATGTAATATCAGTGACTGGAGTAGATGATTTTCACCCGTCTAGAATGTATAAATTGAAATCAAAAAAGTTAATTCCACTAGATAAACTTAATTATTCAAAAAATAGACAAAAACTCCCTAAAATTTATCATAGAAACGGGATAATTTATTTATTTAAGACAAGTAATTTGAAAAAATTTAAAAATTTTTATGGAAAAAAAATTTCACCTCTTATAATTGAAAATTCAAGAAGTATTAATATTGATAACTATCAAGACCTTATTTATGCAAGAGCAATTTCAAAAAAAAAAACTACTGGCTTTAGAAAAAATTAATATTTCCAAAAGCTTATTATTCGATTTAAAAAAATACTTTATTATTAAAGAGAATAATAAAAAAAATTTACAGAACTTAAAAGATGTCAATGCGATATATACAAAATTCAATTACTTAATTAATGATAAATTTATAAAAAAAACCCCAAGTTTAAAATATATTATTTCTAACGTAACAGGTTTAGATAGAGTAGATGAAAAGTTTTCAAAGAAAAAAGGAATTAAAATATTTAGTCTCAAAGGTGAAGAAAAATTTTTAAAAAATATTACTTCCACTGCAGAATTTACTTTTGCATTGATATTTGCTTTACTGAAAAAGATCCCACATGCACATAATTCTATGTTAAATAAAAAAAGCAATAGATATGATTATTTAGGACAAAACCTTTACAAAAAAACTTTGGGAATTATAGGTTTTGGTAGAAATGGAAAACTTATTTCAAGATATGGAAAAGCTTTTGGTATGGACGTTTTGTCAACAGATAAAAAAAAAATGAAAGGAAATATTTCTTTTAAAAAAGTGTTAGCTCATTCAGATATTATTTCTATTAATGTTGATTTAAATAAAAGCACTAAAAATTTAATAAACAAACAAACTTTAAAAATAATTAAAAAAAACTGTTTTATAATAAATACTTCAAGAGCAGAAATTATTAATCAGAAAGATTTAATTTTAATCTTAAAAAAAAATAAAATTGGAGGATTTGCTTCTGATTTTCTTGAACAAAAAAATTTGAAATATACAAATTCTTCAAAAAAAATAATCAATTTAGCTAAAATTAAAAAAAATATTATTTTAACCCCACATATCGGAGGTGCAACAAAAGAGTCATTAACTAAAACTGAGGAATTTGTTTTTAAAAAATTGATTTCATATGAAAAAAAAATTATTCATAAACGATGATTTTGTAGAATCTCAGTATTTGTGGATGATACCTATCATTGATGGCTTTTGTGAAAAAAATAATATTTCTAATATTATTATGTATAAAGAATTTCCACTAAAAATTCTTGATTTAAAAATTATTAAGGATTTTAAAAGAAAATATTCAATAGAGATATTGAATAAGAAATTTTTTTTTGATAATTTTTTTGTAAGTTTTATTTTAATTATAAAAAATTTTACTTTTTTTTCTAAAATCTTTATTAAATCTCCATTAACAAATAAAAGTGATTGGTTTAATTTACAAATAGATCATTCAATATGGGATTATTCAAATTTAATGTTGAATGAAAATAACTTAAAAAAAAATATTTTCGTAAAATTATATTCATTATTTGTTTGTTTAAAAAAAATAAATTTAGCAAGGGATTTAGTTAGACGGAATGTTCTTTACGCATTTATTGGTCATAGTGTTTATTTCTCGAGAGCCCTAATGGCTCAGTTAAGAAAAAATGGTGTTGAAATATATAACCAAACTAGTTTCAACATTTATAAGCAGCCATATAAAAAAGATAGATTTTGGTCAGAAATAAAAAAAAAAGATCTAAAAAAACTTAATAAACTAAACCTATTAAATTTAAGTCAAAAATATTGGAAATTGAGATCTAAAGGAAAAGGCCATTATCAAGACTCTCAGTTAGCAATTAAAAAAACAAAAAAATTCAATATTAAAGAAAAAAATTTTGTTTTCTTACATATTTTTAGAGACTCACCTTTTAATATTATAGATAAGCAAAGAATATTTGATGATTACTTCGAATGGTTCATTGAAACTATTAAAATAATCAATAAATCAAACGAGAAATGGTACTTAAAGTTTCACCCATCACATAAACTTTGGGGGGAAGACCAGGAGAAGATTATTAACATATTACTAAAAAAACATAATTTAAAACTTGGAAAAAATATTAAAATAGAAAATGATAAATTATCAAATCAAGATATATTTAAAAAGGCTAAACGTATTCTAACCTTTTCAGGTACACCACATCTTGAAATAGCCGGATATGGGATAAAGCCAATTGTCATCTCAAAAAATACTCTAGAAGCATTTGATAGTAGCAAAGTATTAAAACCAAGATCAATTGATCATTATAAGCAATTATTATTAATTAATTCTGAGTCTAAAATATTTAAGCTTAAGATAAAAGAAATTTATCTAGCAAGGAAATTACTCTTCATAAGAGAAAATATTCTTACTTTAAAACAAGATCTTGATTCATTTATTACTTATCGTCGTGATACTAAAAAAAATATTTTAAAAGAATTAAATATAATAAAGAAAAATTCTTTAAAAAATTATAAGAATTTATTTTTCTTAGGATATAATTTAAGAAAATTAAAAAGAACAATATCTTTTAAATATATTAAATATTATATATGAAAATTTTACATATAACTTATTCAGATAATTATGGAGGAGCAAATATTGCAGCTAACAGGATACATAAGTCCCTACTTAATCACAAAAGTGAAACTAAATTGCTTGTAATCGATAAAAAAACAAATAATAAAAATGTAATTCAGTACAAATATTTATGTAATATTTTTTCAAAGAAAATCAGACCTTACTTTGAAAAATTGCTTATTTTTTTTTTAGGATTTAAAAGTCAAGTATCTCTGAACCTTTTACAATCTAATATTGCTTCTTTTGCCAATAAAAATAATTTTGATGTTATAAATTTGCATTGGATAAATAATGAAATGATGTCTCTTAGTGAAATTTCTAAATTTAATGGTAAAATTTTTTGGACTCTTCATGATGCGTGGCCATTAGAGAATTTTTCACATTACCCCGATTCATCACAAAAAATAGTAAAAAATTTTTTTGTAAAAAAAACATTATCATATTTGGTAAATAAAAAAAAAAATAATTTAAATATAAAAAAAATAAATATTATTTGTCCCTCAAATTGGATTAAAAAAATTGCTTTAAATAATAAAATTTTAAATGTAGATAAAATTAAAATTATTAGAAATCCTATTGATACTAATTTTTGGAAACCATTAAATACAAAAAAATTAAAAATAAAAACGGTTCTTTTTGGAAGTGTAGGTGTATCATCAGATAAAAGAAAAGGGCTTCAAAATTTTTTAACAACGTTAAACCAAATTTGTGAAAATATTCCAAAATTTCAGTTATTAGTTTTTGGTGGTGGGATATTTGATTATAAGAAATTTAATTTTAATATCGTCAATTTAGGATATTTAAACAAACAAGAATTAAGAAAATATTACAATATGGCCAATGTTTATGTTGTGACATCAACACAAGATAATTTACCTAACACTGCAATTGAAGCCATGTCATGTGGAACACCAGTAATCACCGATAAAAATAATGGACTTAACGAGATCATAAATAATAAACAAAATGGTTACATAATGGATAAATTTTCGAAAGAACAGTTATTATTTTCATTAAAATGGGCACTCAAAGATAAAAATAAAAAATTAATTCATTCACTCATTAAAAAAAATTTTTCACAAAAAAAAATATCACAACAATATCTCGATTTTTATAAAAAAATTTAAAATGACTTTATTAAGTATAGTTTTACCAACAAAAAATAGTGAAAAATATATTTCTAAGACGCTAGATAGTATTCAAAGTCAAACTTTTTTAGATTGGGAACTCCTAATATGTGATTGTGAGTCAAAAGATAAAACGATAGATATAATTAATAACAGAATTAAAAATGATAGCAGAATAAAAATAATAAGTAATAATGATGTGGGAGTAGCTCATGCATTAAATATTGGATTTAACTCCGCCAAGGGCCAAATATTTACATGGCTTAACTCTGACGATTATTATGCCTCATCAAGTGTTTTAGAAATTGTAAACAAAAGATTAATTAATCAAACCAAATTTGATTACTTAGTTGGAGATTTTTTTAATGTTGATGAAAATGGAAAAATATTTAAATCTTTTATTTCTTATGTTCCAAATTATAAATTAAATAAGATATTTTTTTACAACCAAATTTTTACTGGATCATTATTTTTTTCTAATAATAGTTTTAAATCTTTCAAAGAATTTAATATAGAAAATAAATATGCTTTTGAGTATGAATTATTAATTTATCTTATAAAAAATTACTATGGAAAACATGAGAATTTTTTTATGTCATGCTTTAGAATTACTGAAAATCAACTTTCATCAAATAAAATAGAATTAAAAAGAGAATTATTAGACCTTTTAAACACTAATGGTTTGATTTATTCAAATTCAAGATTCTTACAAATTAAATCATATTTAAACCAAGGAAGTTTTTTAAGATTTTTATTTTATAAATTTTACGATTTTTTTAAAAATCTTTTTTAAATATTTCTAAATTAATTTTATTATCTATACTGAAATTTTTTAAACTATAGATGTTATTAATATTATAGTTTTTAATATTTTCTTTTATTATTTTGTAAGATTTTTCAATATTTTTAAAATTGATTGGTATAATTTTATCGTTCTTAAAATTAAAGATATCTGGAACTTTATTTTCTTTATTAAAAAAAATGGATACATTTTTTTCTATACAATCACGTGCAAAGAGCGAACTAAAATTTTCACCCGAGATTATAGCATGCTTAGATCGGTTTATACTTTTTACAAGCTCCTCCCTGCTGATCTTTCCTAGGTTGGTAATATTTTTATGATTAATTTTATCACCAACAATATATACTTTATATTCCTCGCCAAGTTTAATTGCTAAAGACCTTAGAAATTCACTTTTTTTTGTGGAATAAATTCTATGGTAAATAATAATGTCGATTTCCCTTTCTTTATTTCTATTATCAAACTCAAAATTGTTTAGAAAAAAATTAAAATTAGAATTTTCAATTTCTTTTGGTGACATAATTTCTTTAAGATTTTCTGTAGAAAATATCAACTTCTGTCCTCTTAATTTTAAAATTTGTAAGCTTATATAATAAAGTCTAGGTAAAAAATATTTTCTTAAGATATGTTCAATATTTTTTACTTCTCCTTTAAATATACCTCCTGTAATAGGGCCAAAAAAAGTCTTTGGAGGAGACAATAAAAAAATAATTATGTTCCATAAAGGTACATAATTTACATAAATAATCTTTTTTTTTTGAAAAAAAGCTATCCAACAATGTATTATTCCAATTAAAGGATATATATATTTTTTAAAAAACGATTTATTTAATTCGTTGTCTTTTAAAATATTATTACTTAGATCATCTTCATTAGAGTAATTAAAATGTTGAGTAGGTGTTTTAACCTCGATCTGTGATGAACTTAAACTCAATGTTTTTAGAAACATAGATCCTAAGATACCCTCACCTTGATTTTTGTTAAGTTCGGTTAACCAACAAAAATATTTTTTTCTGTTTATTATCTCCCATTGTGAGTTTAATAAATTAAATGATATATAATTTTTTGTATTTTTAGGTATAGAATTTCCTAAACTTTTAAATAAATACCATACAGGTGCATCTAAAATAATATGGATGACATCTTTAAATTTTATTTTGTCTTTAAATTTATTAACTTCTTTAAGGTAAACGTCAGTTTTGCCAGTTTCTTTAAATGTCAGTTGATTCTGATGATATTTAAAACCTGACAAATATGAATTAACAGTATAAAGATCGTTAAATTTTGAAAAAGAATACCATAAAAAATAATCACCGCTTAATTTTAATTTTTTTAAATACTCAAAATCTAACAATTGATTCAATTCTGCTCTCCAAAAAGTCGATTCTTGTTGAATGAATGGAAGATATCTACCGTATACACCAGCTTGGATTAGATTGGATCTATATTTGTAAGGTTTTGTAATTTGAATTATTTCTGAGTTATCATTATAAAAGCACTTAAGTCCAGTAATCCATTTTATTTTTTTTTCTTTATTTAATATTTGATTAACAATTTCAAAACTTTTTGTACTGTAAAGATCTCCTGAATTTATATAGGCAACAATATTACCTGTAACTTTTTTTAGGCAAGATACAATTCCATCATACAAACCATTATCCTCAAAAGATGAAAACTTAATAAACTTATATTTTTTTGAATATTCATTAATTATTTCAAAAGTACCATCTGTAGAAGCCCCATCATGTATGATATATTCTAACTCAAAATTCCTATCAACATTATTCTCAAATTGAGAAATAACAGAATCCATTGTTTCTATGATATATTTCTTAGAATTCTTTGTGACTGTTATTATTGAAAATTTATTGATCAAAGAATTTTAATTGTTTTTCTTGTTTTGAATGATTAAATTATTTAATGGGTATTATACATAAATTTAATAATTTGGACACTCTGTATGATAACGATAAATTTATTTTATCAGCTTTAAACTTAGCATTTGTTGGCTATTTTACAAAAAATAAGATCCAAATCAACAATCATTATTATTTGTGGCCTGATGGAATTGTATCAAAATTATTTGGGTTTAAAAAAAAAATTCCTGGTAGAAAATTAATAAAAGAAATTCAGCTAAAATTAGATGATATAGAAAATATTGTCTTATTGGGCACTTCCTCAGAGAAGATAAATAAATTTCTTGAGTCTAAGTTTAAAAAAAAAATTATAAATGTAAATTTACCAATGGCAAAAACAGACGATATTATTAAAGAATTACCTCACATAGATAAAAATAGTATTTACATAATTACATTACCCACTCCTAAACAAGAGATAATAGCTACTTATATTTCAAAAAATTTTGAATTTTTTAAAATAATTTGTATAGGTGGCGGTCTTCAAATAGCAGCAGGAGATGTTAAAGAATGTCCTTTGTTTTTGGAAAAAATTGGTTTTGAATTTGTATGGAGATTGAGAACTGATTTTTTTAGACGTTCATTTAGATTAATTGAAACATTATTATTTTTCTTAATATTCTGGTTTTCAAAAAAAAAACATCATTTAATTTTTTAAAATTTTGAAATTCTTATAAAGTAAAGATGTTAAAAATAAATAAAGATCTGAAACATATAACAAGTATCCATTTTCAAATAACAATCTAAATAATAGATATAGAATTATAAAATTAATAAAAATTTCATGATTAATTTTTCTAGTATCAAATAAATTTTTTATTACATTATAAAATATCGATATATTAAGAATTAGAAAAAATATTAATGTAAAAATTCCTCCTGATAAAATTGAATATATAAAACCATTAGATGATGATTGCTGGTAAATTTTTTTATCTCCCAATATTCCTTTACCCACAAAGATATTTAAATTCTTATCTATAAAATCATTATAAATTTTTTTCCAAAGAAACACCCTTCCACTTGAAATCTTTTCAATATTTGTTAACTCATCATTATCTTTTATATTTTTAGAATCCTCAGCTGATTTTAAAAAAAGAGAAATTAAATCATTAGTTTTTTTTCTTTTATTTTCAGTTTTATATTTTTTCTTTTCAATTTCTTGTTCATGAATAATTTCTTGTTCTTGAATAATTTCTTGTTCTTGAATAATTTCTTGTTCTTGAATATTGTAAAACTTATTAGGGACACTGATGAATACAACAAATGGAATAACCAAAGTTACGATAAATAATTGTATTTTTGATTTAAATTCCTCAGGAAAGCAAAAAATTAAATAAATTACAACAATTACGAAAAAAATAATTGAGGTTCTCGAATTCATTAAAATCAATAAAGATGAAAATAAAGCTATCAAAGTGAGTCTCAAAAAAATATTATTTTTTGAAGGTAAAGTTAGTAAAATCAGTAATATAAATAATAAAAATTTTGATAAACCAGTTGAACGTGGCATCGCTTGATTTAAAAATCTTACATCGAAACTTAATATTTTTGCCTTATAAAGTTCTGCCAGATTAATTGTATTAGTTAGGATTTCAAATAAAATTAAAGAAATTGATATTATCAAGCCCAAAGCAATAAAAATAATTATATTATTTTTAATCTCATTTTTTTCAGAATTTTGACTCAATAAGCTTATAAATAAAAAAATATTTATATAAGATATAAAATATAAATTTTGTGAGCTAAAAATTTCACTAAAGAGCGAAAATATTAATATAATTATCAATATTAAGAATAAAAATTTTATATGAATATTAGTATTTAAAAAATCAAAAAACTTATATTTCTTTATAAAACAGAAATATCCTATAAGAAAAATTGTTGGAGAAAAAAATCTGGCTGTATTAATAAAAACTTCATAATTTAAAATTTTATCATCTAAATATGAGGGATTTATCCCAAGAGATAAAAAGATTAAAATTGTTGCTATATAACTAGCTTTAATCTTATAATTTAGAAAAGAAATCATTTGAAATATTCTTCATATTATATTTTTTCTTTGCATCAAAAAATATAGATCTAAAGGTATTAAGACTTTTTTTTTCTAACATAGATTTTATTTTTTGGTTAAACTCGGTATTGTTTTTATAAATAAATTTTTTTCTATTTTTCAAATTTATTCCATTAAAGCCGTATTTTGTAGTTAAAACTGGAGTGTCATTACACAGAGCCTCTATTACTTTTATTTTAGTACCTGGCCCTTTTTTAAACGGATAAACACACAATTTTGTTTTCTTTAATAGATCTAAATATTTTGAATACTCTAAGACACCTACTTGAAGTATATCCTTGTTTAAATTAAACTTAGTTTTATTTCCACTTATTACTATTTTAAAGTTTTTATAATTTGCTTTTATTAATGGATAAACTTTTCTATAGAAATTATTAAATGCTGATCTATTTTCACTAAACTCTAGTGATCCAGAAAATAGTACTATATTTTTTTTAAATTTATTATTTTTCTTTTTATAAATATCTACTCCATTATTAACAATATAAACTTTCTTCTTATACAATTTATAGATATTTTTTTTATCTTTTTTTGAAACTACAGTAAAAATATCAACATTATTAACAAGATATTTTTCTAATAAAAAAGTTAATTTTGAAAGTAAAAAGCTTTTTTTTCTTATTTCAAAATCAATGTTATGACTATGGTAAATGAATTTAATATTTTTAAAAAAAGTTTTTAATATTATAAAAAATAAAAATGAGTAACCAACCCAACTTGCTCCTTCAAAAATAATTATATTAGGTTTATTATTAAAAATATTTTGGAATAATTTCCAAATATATGGAAATAATACAAAAAACTTAAAAATTGGCTTATTATTAATTGGTTTAAAATTATGAATATTTTTAATTTTTAACTTTTTTTCATGGTTGATTAGAAACAATTTTTTTTCAAACGGACAATGCTTATAGAAATTTGTAGATATATTAGATGCTCCGCTAGTAATTGGATAGGAGTTGTAAAAACTTAAAAAAATAACAGAAATTTTTTTCTTAGTAACTTTTTCCATTTATGATTCTTAACAAAAATTTTAGAGATAGTTTAAGATAAATAATAATTAATTCTGTGTTTAAATTTTTGATATTCAATAATTTAAAAGCCAAGAAATACATGGATCCATTTGCATAAAGTAAACTTATTTTATTTTTGATTAACATTTTTTCTAATATATTTTTATTTTTTTTCCATGACTCAATATTTATTATATTTCTATTTTTTACTTTTAGATTTTCATTTTTATAGATCTTGCATTTAGTTCTAAGATTTATTCTATTTAATTTTAAAATTTCACTAAAAGAAAATAGATAGTGTTCAAACATACCCCAATCATAATTAGGAAATTTACTTAATATTTTTAACATTTTTTTTGCTTCAAACTTATTTATTTTGAAAAAAAAAATATCCAATCCAAATTCAACAAGATTTTTTTTTCTATTTGAAATATTGGGAAAAAAAGTAAACATTGATCTTGAATTTTTATTTTTTAATTCATAAAAGCATTTTTTATCTATAATAATATCACTAGAACACCAGGCTATATAATCATACTTTGATAATAAAAATTTTTTCAGTGCAAATTTAAAAACCTCAGAATGGGACCATTTAAATTTATTATTATTAATATTTTGGTAAATTATTTTTCCATTAAAGTTATTATTTATATATTTTTTAACATTTTTTTATCCAAATTGTGTCACACATAAATCTATCTGATTGCTATGGTTGTTTATTGAATTTAAAAAATTTAATTGATTTACTCTCTCTAAAGGTTTATCAAAACTTCTAAAAGTTGTAGAAAGTAATATTTTCATATATTCTTAAGCATGATTAACACAGCAAAAATTTTATTAAAGTTTATTGCTTCATTACTATTAGTAAAAAATAAAGAACTATTTATAAAAAAATATGGCTTGATTGGTATTCGGTTTATTTTGTATATTTACAGCATATTACCTTGGAAAAATAACAGCTTCCTTTTTAAAATTTCTGGATCCGACAAGTATGACCAGTATTATGATTTATATAACATATTAACTTCATTAAAAAATCAAGATCAAAAATTAAATATACTTGAAATTGGAATTGGTGGTCATGATAAGAATTATAGTGGAGGAAATTCTTTAATAGCTTTGGAGTTTATTTTTAAAAAATCTAATATAATTGGATTCGATTATGAGGATAAAAGTTTTTTAAAAAATAAAAGAACATTTATTTATAAAGGTGATCAATCAAAAGTAATAGATCTAAAAAAAATTACAGAAGATTGGGAAACTTTAGATGTCATAATTGATGATGGAAGTCATTTTGTTGATCATCAATTAGCTTCTTTTGAATATTTATTTAATTTTCTTAATGAGGGTGGAGTATATATTATCGAGGATGTCCAAGGATCATATGCTAAGTGTATGAATGGGGATCCCGAGCTAGATAAAAGTAAAAATCTTGTTACATATTTTTCAAATTATACACATTGTACAAATCATAAATTTATAATTGAAAAATTTAAAGATAAATATGTAAAGTATTTTAACTTTGAGAAAATACTTTTTGTTGAAAATGCAATTCTTATACAAAAAAAAAAGAATTCAAAACTTTCTGAAAAATTTTCAGAAGATGAATTATACTTAACCCTGGATGAAATGAATATTAAGAAAAACAGAATTAAAGATAAAATTGGTATAATTAAGCAGGGAATTTAGTAAATAAACTTATCTTCAAGGAATTTATTTTTAGGAAATTTCGAAACATAGTGAACAGTTAACAAACATCTTACATTATTTATTAGAGACTTTCCTTTATGAAATCCATTTGTATCAGCAACATATAAATCACCTTTTTTTCCAATTAATGATATTTTTTTACTATCTGGATAAAGAATATTTTCAACTTGATGATTTTCATGATTATTAGACATATTTTTCCATGGGTCCAAATGTGATTTTTCAATAAATTGAAATGGTCCATTTTCCTCTGTTATTTCATTTAAGCACAAAAATGTTTTAAGTAAAAAGTAATCATCACTATCCCTATGATAATTTTGTGAATATTTTTGGAATTTTTTGTCTACTGGTTTATCAAGCCAAACATCAATAATTCTCACATATGGCTTTGTACCAAAATACTGCTTTATATTACTCAGAAAAAAATCATCCTCGGCGTAATTGGATAACATTTCTTTATCAAAATATTTTGTCAAATGACTTCGATATTTATATCTATCACTTTTATTCTCTTGATTTAATTCAAAAAGAAAATCTTCGGAATTTTTAAAATTATCAAAAAATTCAATAATTTTTTTAGCATTCATATTTTTTTTATAAAAAGAATTCTCTTTGTGAAAACCACACGCACGTAGATTTGGAACCATTGAATAATGAATATCTTTTGACTTATCATAATTTGAAAATATAGTTTTTTTGAACTTATATTTGGTTTTATTGATTATTTTAGAAAAGTAATTCATGTACTTTGTATAATAAAATATTTATATATCAAAAAAATATAATTTAAATGAATAAACTTAAAAATTATAAATTTAGTGAATTTTCTTTTTCTGTAATAATTGAAGGTTTGAAAACAAGACTTTTTAATCTTTTAACAAAAAAAAGTTTAAAAATTTTTTTAAAAGGTGGTGATATTTTGTCTATTTATCCTCAAACAAGAGGGAATTATGAGCAAAGTTTAATAAGCATTATTCAAAAAATTTCAAAAGATTATAAATATAATCAATTTTTTTTTGATGTTGGAGCAAATATAGGATTAATTTCATGTCAATGCGGAAATAGTTTTAAAGAGGTACATTTGTTTGAACCTAATCCAGATTGTTTTAAAATTTTAAATGTTAATTTAGACATTACTAAAAAAAAATTTAAAAGTTTTTCACATAATTTTGCACTTGGCGAAAGAAATAAAAAACTAGACTTGTATATTCCATTACACAATTGGGGTGGAGCATTTATTCTAGATAAGAATAACACCTACAACAAAAAAATACTTAGTAATAAAGATGGATATAAATCTTTTAATGAAAAAAATTATTTAAAAAAAAAAATTACTGTTAAAAAATCAAAAGAAGTTTTAAGTAGAATCTTTTATAATTTATCAAAAAAAAATTATCACAAAGGGATAATTAAAATAGATGTTGAAGGATATGAAGCAACTATATTAAAAGGAATTGCTGAAGCAATTCCAAAAAAAACCCAACTCTTCATTATATTTGAGAATTTTAAACCTGACCTAGATTTAAATAAAATTATTGACTCTTTTAATAGAAAAATTAAAATTTATAAGATTGTAAGAGATATTCCCTGGAAAGAAAATTGGCCTGATTTCCTAAAAGGAATTTCTATGCTCATTAAAGGAAAAATTAATACTAAAATATTAGATCCAGATGGTAAGAATTGGAAGGGCCATATAATTATGCATGTTAAATAAATTAGTTTAAATATTCTTGATTATCCTAGATATAAATATATAAAAGTTCGATGTCTAAAATTCTTGTATGTGGTGCGGGTGGATTTATTGGAGGACACTTAGTTTCCAATTTAATGTCAGAAGGTCATACGGTAGTTTGTGCCGACATTAAGCCAATTGAATATTGGTTTCAGTACTTCGATCAAAACAAAAATTTCTCTTTTGATTTAAAAGAGTATGAAAATTGTCTTAAGGTCACAGAGCAAGTAGACTATGTTTATAATATGGCTTGTAATATGGGTGGAATGGGTTTTATTGAAAACAACAAGGCAGAATGTATGCTTTCAGTTTTGATTAATACCAATATGTTAAGAGCTTGTTTAAAAAATAAAGTTAAAAGATATTTTTTTTCATCAAGTGCTTGTGTTTACAATGGTCAAAAACAAAAAGAAACTTTTGTACCTGGATTAAAGGAAAGTGATGCTTATCCAGCTGAGCCAGAGGATGGATATGGATGGGAAAAGTTGTTTAGTGAGAGAATGTGTAGACATTTTACTGAAGATTTTAATTTAGATACAAGAGTAATTAGATATCACAATGTTTACGGACCTTTAGGAACATATGATGGTGGAAGAGAAAAAGCACCTGCAGCAATCTGTAGGAAAATAGCCTTAGCTAAGATAAATAATATAAAACACATAGACGTCTGGGGAGATGGAGAGCAAACTAGAACATTTATGTATATTGATGACTGCCTTGAAGGAACAAAAAAAATATTTAACTCTGATTTTACTGATGTATTTAATCTAGGAAGTGACGAACAAGTTTCAATTAACCAGATGATAGATATGATTGAAGAAGTTTCTGATCATAAAGTTGAGAGAAAATATCAGCTTGATAAACCAAAAGGAGTAAGAGGTAGATCTAGCGATAATTCTTTTATACAAGAAAAAATTAATTGGGCCCCTAACATAAAGCTTAAAATTGGTTTGGAAAAAACTTATAAGTGGATTTATAATCAAATAATGTCTGGAGACAATTCAAACAGATTTACAAGATCTTATTAGATATTATAAAAGTTTATAATTTAGCTAAATTAAATTTATAATTAAATATAAAAAATACATGTATTCAGATTTTATAAAAAAATTAAAATTTGAAGACAAACCTGTAATATTTTTACTAACTTTCTCACTACTAGTCATACCGTCATATATTACTGGACCCCTGATATCAGATTTTTTCTTAAGTATGTCTGCACTTTTATTTATATATGTTTTGATAAGAGGAAACTTAAAAAACTATATTAATAATAGAATATCATTATTTTTTGTAATTTTTTTTACTTATATAATAATTAATTCTTTTTTTTCTATTAAACCTGAAATTTCATTAAAAAGTTCTTTTTTTTACTTTAGATTTTATTTATTTGCTTTAGCTTTGAGTTATCTTTTGTCGAATAAGACAATATATAAAAATTATCTATATATTATTTTATATATTACATTAAGCTTTGTAGTCCTTGATACGCTCTTTCAATATATTTTTGGGCAAGATATTTTTGGATACAAAGAAGAACAGCATAGACTTTCTGGTCCTTTTGGTGATGAGTTAATTGTAGGAGGTTTTATAAGTAAAATTTTACCACTGCTTCTATCAATCTATTTTTATATAAACAAAAAAATATCTTTAAACTTAATAATACTAGTATTTTTAAGTTTTATTGTTACATTTTTATCTGGAGAAAGAGTATCTTTCTTTAATATTTTAACCTTTTTAATTATTTTTCTTTGGTTTTATGAGTTTAAAAATAAAAAAAAAATTTTAATATTTATTATATTTTTCATAACGTTTTTAATTTCAATCATATTAAAATTGGATGATACTAGGTTTGATAGAATGGTTCGCTTTCCTGTTTGTGCCATGAATATTGACTTTCCTAATTTTTTAAAATGTGAGGAAAAGATGAATACTGAAATATATAAAAATACATTTAGTACTAAAAGAATAATTTTATTCTCAGAGGCTCATGAGGGTCATTTTAAGTCAGGTATTAAAATGTTCAAAGATAATCCAATTTTTGGCAAAGGAATAAAAATGTTTAGATATCATTGTTCTGATGAAAAATTTATAAACAAGCATAGTTGTACGACACATCCTCATAACACTTTAGTACAAATTTTAGCAGAGTTAGGATTGCTTGGATTTATTTTTTTAAGTGTAGCAATTTATTTTTGTTATAGAAATTTTTTCAAATTGGTTTTTTTAAAAATTCACAATATTCCAAACAACCATAAATTAAGTTTTATTTTAGCTAATTTTTCCTTGATACAGGTTTTTTTTATTTTTTTACCATCAGGACAATTTTTTAATAATTATTTATCAATATTATATTATTTACCTTTGGGTATATTTTTAAATTTATATTATAAATATATAGATGTTAGATAATGATTATTTCATTAATACTTTTGTATTAATTGCAATTGCTTTAGTATTTTATTTTAAAAGGTTAAAATTTTTCGAAATAATTAACATCTATGACATACCTGATGGAAAATTAAAAAGGCATTTAAAAAAAGCAAGTTTATTTGGTGGGGTAATTTTTATTACTTATTTGTTAATAATTTTTATTTTAGACTACTTTGAAAAAAATGGGATATCGTCCTATTTGAGTGAAAGTGAATATGTAAGATTTTCTTTTCTATTTTCTTCTATAAGTTTTTTTTTAATTGGAGTCTATGATGATAAATACCATTTGAATTATCAAATAAAAATTTTCCTTTTTTGCTTAATTATTTATATATGTTTAAGTCTTGACCCAGGGCTAATTATAAAAAAAATCGAATTTACATTTACAGACAAAGTATATTTTCTTGGCAACCTATCTAAATTTTTTACAATTTTATGTATTTTTATATTTATTAATGCATTAAATTTATATGATGGGATTGATTTACAATCAGGCTTATATATTTTTATTATTTTTTTTACATTAGGTATTTTAACTAGTGAAATCTTCTTCTTTTATTTATTGATCCCAACGTTATTGTTTTTAATACTTAACCAAAAAAAAGAAATTTTTATGGGAGACAATGGGACTATTTTGGTTGGATTTTTAATTTCGTATTTTGTTATTAAAACTTATAAAACTTCAATAATACTCTCTGATGAAATATTTATTTTGATGATGTTACCTGGTATTGATATGTTAAGATTGTTTTTATTTAGAACTATCAAAGGTAAAAATCCATTTATTGGCGACAGCAATCACATTCACCATTTGTTAGTTAATAAATTTGGAAATATCAAAACAATAATTATATTAAATGGAATAATAGTTCTTTCTATTCTATCTCTTTTCATACTTAAAATTAACTCTTTATTCATAATTAGCCTGGTTCTTATTGTCTATTTATTTTTAGTTTTTAAAAAATGAGAAAAATATTACTCATATCTTGGTCAGATTTATTTGGGGGGGCAGCACAAGCTACAAACGAAATTTATAAATCGCTTAAAAAGGAGAAAAATATAAATTTTTTTGTACAAAATAAAATATCAAGTGATAAATCAATAAGTACTTATAAAAATAAAACAATCAATTTCATTTTAAGAAAGTACCTATCTATATTATTTTATAAATTAAGATTTTCAAAAAATGATTATTCGTACAATATAATTAATTCAGATATAGTTCAAAAGGCTAAATTAGATAATTATGATGTAATAAATATTCACTGGGTTAACAGTGAAACTTTGTCAATTTTTGATATTTCAAAACTGAATAAAAATTTAGTAATTACTCTTCATGATATGTGGTTTATGAATGGTTCCGAGCACTATTTATATAATTTACCTTGTTATTATTACAAAAGCGGAAAAAATATAAAACCTAATAAAATTGACATTTTAATTTGGAGATTAAAAAAAAAATTTCTTGAAAAAAAAAATGTTATTATTGTGGCTCCTTCAAAGTGGATGGCTAAACTCGCTAAAAAAAGCAGAATTTTTTCAAATTTTCCTATAAAAATCATTCCATACCCTGTGGATAAAAATATTTTTTACCCTCAAAAAGTTCAAAAGCTAAAAGCTAATAATCAGCTTATAATTAAGCAAAAAAACACAATTGACGTACTATTTGTATCTGCAGGAGGTTTATTTAACTTTAGAAAAGGTTTTGACTTACTCGACAATGCTATTTCTAGATTTGATAAAGAAAAAAAATTTCGAATTATAATTGTAGGCTCCTACAGAACCAAAGATCTGAAAACAACAAAATCTAAAATTATTAATTTGGGAGAAATTAAGAATAAAAATTTACTTAATAAAATTTATAATTTTGCCGATATTTTGACCATACCATCAAGACTAGATAATCTGCCTAATGTAGCTCTAGAGGCTCAATCATGTGGTTTACCTATTGTTAGCTATAATGTAGGAGGCCTTGCTGACATAATAGATCATAAAAAAAATGGGTTTTTGGTTAAACCTTTTAATATTAAAAATTTTTATTATGGAATTGAGTATTGTTATGAAAATAGAAAAAAATTTTATGTCAATGCTTTGATTAAAAGCAGAAAGTGGAGTCAAAAAAAAGTAAGCAAAAAATATCTAGAATTATTTAATAAGCTATAAAATGAAATTTGAAAAAAAAAAAATTCTAGACTCCGAAATATTAAAAATTAATTTACCGAAGTTAAATAATATTAGTGATAGAGAGCTATTTAAATTTGAATTATCTAGAAAAATTAATGAAGTAAATATTTACAAAATTAAAGATCTAAGTTTGAGTAAAAAAGGTGTTCCATTAGTATTTCATGGAAATATAATAAAAGACTTTCTAAAATTTAATTCATTAAGTAAATTAATTTTATTTAAAAAAATAGTTTTATATTTAAATTATGCGACTCTTTTTATTAGAAATTATAAAAAAAATATTTTAAAAAGTAATATAATAATATTACATGACCGACATTCAGAAAACTATTTTCATTGGATCACTGATGTTTTACCAAAAATTTTTTGGTTAAAAGAGAAGAGATTTCTAAATTCGAAAATTTTACTTCCTAATTTTAAAAACACATTCCAAAAAAAAACCCTAAATCTAATCACAAAAAAATATTTTTTAAATAAAAATAACAAAAACCTCCAAATAAAAAAAGCCTATTACATTTCAGAATTTCATCCAAGTGGAGTTCCAAGATTAAAATATTTATTAAAAACTAGAAATTTTTTTTTAAAAAAATTCAATTGCAAATATGGAAATCAAAAAACTTATATCAGCAGAAAATTTTCTGAAAGAAGGAGACTATATAATGAAATAGAACTTATAGAAGAGTTAAGAAAAAAAAATTTTAAAATTTTATATATGGAAAATCTATCTTTTAAGCAACAAGTAATTGAGTCTGCTAAATCAAAAATAATTATATCAGTTCATGGTGCAGGTCTAACAAATTTAATTTGGATGAAAAAAAAATCAAAGATAATTGAGTTTAGAGATGAGTCGGATATCAACTTAAATCCGTATTACGTTCTTTGTCAAAGACTTAAACTAGACTACAATTATTTTTTCACTCAAAAAGGTATATTTAACAAAATAAACCAACATTACGATTATAAATTAAATGTTAATGATTTTATTAAAAAATATGAAAGTATATTGTGAATAAAACTATAAATTAAATGCAAAAATTTTGGAAAAATAAGAAAGTTTTAATTACAGGTCATACAGGTTTTAAAGGCTCATGGTTAAGTCTGATCTTGTTACAGTTAGGATCAAAAGTACACGGAATATCTCTTAAAGAAAAAAAAAATAGTTTATTTAATATAATGAAAATAAAAAGATCTCTGATATCAAATAATTATTGTGATATAAATAATCAAAAAAAATTAACGAAATTAATTTTAAAAATCAAACCTGAAATTGTTTTTCATTTTGCAGCGCAATCTATTGTTTCTATTTCTTACAAATCACCTCTAGAAACGATTGAAACAAATATTTTAGGTACCTCAAACGTTTTGAATTCACTGAAAGTTTGTAAAAGTGTGAAAACAGTAATTGTTGCATCTTCAGATAAATGTTATGACTCTTATAGCAACAAGTCATATGTAGAAACAGATAGGTTAGGTGGAGATGATATTTATAGTGCTAGTAAAGCATGTACTGAAATCGTTACGTCAGCTTTTAGAAAAACATTTTATAATAAAAGAAAAATAAAATTAGCATCGGTAAGAGCTGGAAATGTAATTGGTGGAGGTGATTATTCAAAAGATAGAATATTTCCAGATGTTATTAAAGCATATTTTTCAAAAAATTACTGTATTGTAAGAAATAAAAATTTCACTCGACCTTGGCAACATGTTTTAGATCCTTTAAGTGGATATTTGAAACTTGCAATGAAACTTCATACAAAAAATAACAAATTATATCAATCAGCTTGGAATTTTGGTCCAAATTATAAATCTAAAAAAGTATATGATCTGGTAAAAGAGATACAAACTATTATTCCAATAAAATTAAGATATAGTAACAAAAATAATAAAATAAATGAGACTAAATATCTAGGTCTAAACAGCAGTAAAGCGAAAAAATATCTAGACTGGAAACCAAAAATATCTTTTAAGGAAACAGTTAGACTTACTGTGAGCTGGTACATAAATCAAAAAAACAAAGTTAAACTTAAAGAGATAATAGAGAACCAAATTAATATTATAATTAAAAAATGAAAAATAATGTAAGCTATTATTTTTTGTTAGTTTTTTTAATTATAAATTTTTTATATTTTATAATTGGTTTTATATATCAACACGATTTTTCCAATGGAGGCAAAATAGATTTTGAACATATTTTTAATAATTTCATATTATTTAAGAATAATTCTTTATTAGATATTGATTGGAGCAGGTATGAGTCCACTAGCTTGCCCTTACATTATTTAATTACAAAAATAATAATCCCAAAAGATAACGTTTTTCTATTTAAATTTTATACATTTTGTTTATCTTTAATTTGTATACCTTTATTTTATAAAGTTTTATCTTTAAGGGTTAACCAAAAAAAATTTAGTTTAAGATTATTTTCACTTTCTTCTGTCATTCTACTAAGCAGCTCCTTTAGAACTGATGGATTTTTTGGACTGGAGGAAAATATAGGTTTTTTTACTCTTTTCCTGAGCTTTATATTTTTTTACTCATATCAAATTAAAAATAATTACTTTTTAAAAATATTTACAATTATTTTTTCATGTATAATTTTTTATAGCAGACAAACCTATGCTTTTATTCCAATCATAACTTATTTTTACTTTTTAGATAAAAAAAACTTATTTGGCAAAAATAATTTTTATTTAAGTCTTTTATATTTTATTATATTAGCACCATCGTTATATTTTTTTATTTCATGGGGATCACCAGTTCCTACGGCTGCAGCATTTAGGCTAGTTTCATTTCAAGTTTATTCTTTGCCTATTATATTTGGTATGTTTGTCATATTTACGTTACCTTTTTATTTGTTAAGCATAAAAAAAATCTTAAAAAGATTCAATTTTAAAAGTCTACTATTACTAATTTTTGGCCTTTTTATATATTGTTATTTTTTTTGGAAAATACCAGTGTTAAATTTTGGTGGTGGCCCTTTGTCAAAATTATTTTTATTTAATCAAAACTTAAAAATAGTTTATTTATTTTTTTCTTATTTAGGTTTTATCACAGTAATTGATCTTATGAAGAATAATCTAAACCTTTCAATCTTTTTTTTATTTTTTATTTTTATTTATTTTTTTACTGATAAAGCTTTTTTTTCTTATCTCGATCCATTATGCCTTATAATAATCCTTGTCTTTGTAAAAAATTATATTATTGAAATTTCAAATAATATTTACAAATTAACTTTTTTCATTTTTTACTTTTTAATCTTACATTTAAGTTGGGCGAGTTATTTTGGTATATACCTTAGGGGAATTATTAGATGAAATATTATTTTAGTTTTTTAAGAAGTAAACAATTTAATAAAATGCCAGTTAGGATACTTTTAAGAGCATTAAATTTACTATTCTTAGTAATTTTTAATATTTCAAAAGAAATAAAATATAGTTTTGGCGCAAAAGTTGTTAAATTTAAATTTATTCCGCTCAAGAGGCACATGGGGGGACGAGGTATATATTTATATGAAGAAAACATAGAGCCATTATTAAAGTATGGACATTATTTAATTAAAAAAGGTGATAACATTATTGATGGAGGTGCAAACCAGGGTATTTTTTCATTAGCTTTTGGAAAAAAAGTTGGCAGAACAGGCACTATATTTGCCGTAGAGCCATTTAAATATTGTATCAAACAAATTAAACATAATTCAAAAATTAATAATTTAAAAAATATTAAAACGATACAATGTTGCCTATATAATAGAGAAAAAACTACACAAATTGACTATTCCCAAGGTATAGGTTCCGCTTCAATTGTTAGAAATTTTGGGACTAAAAAAAAATATGTAAGAACAATTCAGTTAGATACCTTAAAAAAAAAAAATAGTTTAAGAGCAATTAATTTTATAAAACTTGATATTGAGGGTGCAGAACTTTTTGCACTTCAAGGCGCAAAAATGATACTTGAAAAAGATAAACCCACGTTATCAGTTGAGTGTGAAAAAAAAGATTTTATTAAAGTGAATTTTTTTTTAAATAAATATGGGTATGTACCCTTTTTATTTGATGAAAATGGAATCTTGAGAAGAGTATATAAAATATATAAGAAAGAAGCTTGTTTAATATTTATTAATAAAAATAATTTAAATTATAAGTTTGTATAGATGAAAGTATTTATTTTATGTGGAGGATATGGAACAAGACTAGATCACGAGAGTAAAATAATTGCAAAACCAATGGTTAGAATTGGGAATGAACCTATACTATTTCATTTAATTAAAAATTTTTCTTTGCAAGGTTTTAATGATTTTGTTTTGTGCCTTGGATATAAAAAAAATACAATTATTGATTATTTTACAAAAGAGAAAAAAAATTTTTGTACAGTAAGCAAATTTCAAAAAAAACATATTGAACTACAATTTAAATATAAAAAAGTGAATACAAAAATTAATTTAATTGATACTGGTATTAAATCTGGAACAGGCGGAAGAATTAAAATAGCTTTCAAGAATTTAAAACTTTCTGAAGATATAATTATGACATATGGTGATGGCTTATCCTCAATCCCAATTAAAAGACTTCTGCGATTTCACAATAAAAATAAATCAATATTTACTATATCTGCTGTTAGACCAAAACATAGATATGGAATATTAAAAATAAACAAAAAAAATAAATTAAAATTATTTGATAATTCTAATAAAAAATCAGATATTTATGTGAACGGTGGTTTTCATGTTATATCTAAAAATTGTATTAACAAAGTTTCTAATAGATTTACTTTTTGGGAAAAAGAGCCAATGAGTTATTTTTTAAAAAGAGAAAAAATATATGTTTTTAAATACGACGGATTTTGGAAAAGTTTAGATACACTTAAAGATAAAAATGATTTTAATAAACTTTATAGAGAAAAAAAATATATATGGAAGCCGAAATTATAAATTTTTACAAATGTAATTTGATACCTTATAAAATAGAGTTTTAATAAAATGAATTTATCTGATTATATCTTAAATTATCTCTCAAAAAAGAAAGTAAAAAAGGTTTTTCTCATAACTGGTGGAGCAATATCTTTTTTAGTTGACTCTTTTTCTAAAACAAAAAAAATAAAGTATCTTTCAGTTGGTCATGAGCAAGCAGCAGCAATGATGGCTGATGCCTATTCAAGAATTGGTCCTAATTTTTCTTGCACAATGGCAACATCAGGACCTGGAGCAACAAATTTATTGACTGGAATAGCTTGTTCATATTTTGACTCTGTACCTACTTTACATATATGTGGACAAGTTAATACTTATGAACAGCAAGGATTTAATAAAAGTACAAAAAAAGTAAGACAAGTAGGCTTTCAAGAAACAGATATTGTTTCAATGTCAAAACCAATTACAAAATTTTCTTATAAATTAAAAAAAGCAAGTGAAATTAGATATATTTTAGAAAAAGCTTACCATATATCTACATCTGAAAGACCAGGACCTGTCTTGATAGATATTCCTATGGATTTACAAAGAGTAAAAATTAATCCTGGTAAATTAAGATCTTTTAAAGTTCCCAAAAAAAAAAAACCAAATTTAAATAATAAAATTACTCTCATAAATAAATTACTAAATAAGTCAAAAAAACCAGTTTTAATTTTAGGTGGAGGAATCAAATATTCAAAATCTGAAAAAATCATAAATCAAATTATTAAAAAATTAAATATTCCTATAGTTTCAACTTGGAGTGGTTGTGATATCATTAATCACGCACATAAAAACTATATTGGCAATGTAGGTGTTTATGGAAATAGAGCATCAAATTTTGTTGTTCAAAATGCCGATTTAATTTTGTGTTTAGGCACTAGACTTGATACTAGAGTCACTGGAGGTTCACCGAAAAGTTTTGCAAGAAGCGCAAAAAAAATTGTCGTAGATATCGATAAATTTGAACTTAATAAAAAAAGAGGCCTAAAAATAGATCTTAAAATTAACGTTGATTTAAAATTATTTATAAAAGATTGCCAAAAAAATTTAAAAAGTGTTTCTAGGCCTGAATGGATATTAAAATCAATTTATTTGAATAAGAAATACCCAATTGTTGATAAAAAATATTTTGATCAAAAAAAATTTGTTAATCCATATGTTTTTATACATGAATTATCTAATATTTTAAAAAAAAATGACATAATTATTACAGATGATGGGGCACATTTGACGTGGACCATGCAGGCTTTTAAAGTAAAAAAAGGACAAAAACTTTTCTCTGCTTTTGGTAATTCACCAATGGGATATGCATTACCAGCAAGTGTAGGTGCCTCAATTGCAAAAGATAAAAAAAAAATTATTTGTATAGATGGAGATGGAAGCTTACCTCTAAATCTTCAAGAATTGCACACCATAAAAACAAATAATTTACCTATAAAGATATTTGTTTTAAATAATAATGGCTATGGAATAATTAAACAGTTTCAAGAACTTTATTTAGATAAAAGGTTTGAAGCTTCTGGAAAAGGTGTTTCAAATCCAAATTTTAAAAATATTTCAAAAGCCTTTAACATTAATTATCATTTAATAAAAAAACACTCAGAACTTTCAAAGTTAAGTAGTATAATTAAGTCAAATAAGCCAGAATTAATTGAGATAATGATAATTGAAAATCAAAAAATTATACCAAAATTACAGTTTGGAAATCCTCTTGAAGATTTATCTCCAACGATACCAAGAAAAGAATTTCTTGAAATTATGGAAGTGCCAATAGAAAAAAGAAACAAAGAATTATTTGAGTCAAATTAAATAACTACATTGAAAAAAATTTTAATAATTGGATCAAGTGGCTTTATTGGAGCATCATTAATTAATTTTTTTATTAAAAAGTATAAAAAGATTAAAATTTATACAATATCTAGAAAAAAAAATAATACATTAATCAATACAAAGTTAATTAATTACAACTTAGACATAAAAAAAATTACATTATTACCTAATGTAGATAATATATTTTATTTAATAAATTCAAAAAATATTAACTTAGAAAAAAAAAATTTTTTTCATTTTAAAAAGCTACTACTTAAAATCAAAACCAAACCTAAAATACTTCTTTCTAGTTCAGGATCTGTTTATGGGCCTACTTTAAAATTTAAAACTTTTGAAGAAACCTCAAAAATCAACATAAGGAAGATAAATTTATACAAAAACTATAAAAAAAAATATTCAATAAATAAGTTATTTTTAGAAAAAGAATTTAAAAAATTGTCAAAAAAAGGTTTTAAAGTTTCAATTGCAAGATGTTTTACATTTTATGGAATAAATATTCTTAAATATAACTATGCGATTTCAAATATAATAAATTCATTAAAGAATGGAAAGAGTATAAAACTTATTGATAAGTCTTTAGTAGTAAGGAGTTATTTACATGAAGAGGATATGGCGAAATGGCTATACAAGATTTCTGAATTTCCTAAGAATAAGTGTGAAATTTTTAATGTTGGATCAGATGAAAATATTGAACTTGTTAATTTTTCAAAACAATTATCAAAAAAATATAAAACTAAAGTTTTGTTTTATAATAAGAGAGCTAAGAATAAAGATATTTATTTACCCAATATTAATAAAGCAAAAAAATTATTAAAATTAAAAATTACAAAAAAAATTAAAAATAATATACATTCTATAATAAAACATTAATGAAAATATCAGTAGTAATACCAACTTATAACGAAGTAGAGAACGTAAAGCATATATCACAAGATATAAAAAATATATTTATAAAACTCAGATATGATTATGAAATTTTATTTATTGACAACTCCTCAACAGATGGAACCATTACACAATTAAAAGAACTAGCAAAAAAAGACAAAAATATAAAAGTAATAATTAATTCTAAAAATTTTGGACACATAAGGTCACCCTTTTATGGAATTTTACAATCAGACGGAGATGCAACTATTTTAATGGCTGCCGACTATCAGGATCCTCCAGAATTAATAGAAAAATACATTAAGTTGTGGGAAGATGGAAATAAAATTGTCTTAGCTAAGAAAAAATCGTCAGATGAAAATATTTTTATGTTTTATCTAAGAAAATTTTTTTATAGGTTTTTAAATAAGATCTCTGACAATAAACTTACAAAAGATACAACTGGCTCTGGAATTTTTGATAAGTCTATTGTTTTAGAACTTAGAAATATAAAAGATCCGTACCCTTATTTTAGGGGATTGATTTCTGAATTGAGCAATGAAATTAAAACTCTAGAATTTAAACAACCCAAAAGAAAATATGGGAAAACAAAAAATAATTTATCAACACTTTATGATATAGGAATGCTGGGTGTAGTTAAGCATTCAAGAAGACCACTCAGAATTTTAACTTTTTTAGGTTTCTCATGTAGTGTGATTAGTATAATTATTGGGATCTTTTATTTATTTTATAAAATACTTTATTGGGAAACATTTTCATTAGGCCTTGCTCCAACTTTAATTGGCATTTTTTTTATAAGTTCAATACAGATTACTCTCCTTGGTCTTGTAGGAGAATATATAGGTATTATTTTAATTCACCAAAGAGATATGCCATTAGTAATTGAAAAAGAGAGAATCAACTTCGATTAAAAATTTTCTACATGAGAATTAAAAAAGTATTAATTACAGGATCAGAAGGTTATATAGGTCAATGTTTATTTAAAACACTTGAAAAAAATTTTTCATTATTTGGTTTAGATAAAAAAAAAGGTAAATTTACTTCAAATCATTTTTTTAAATTAGATCTTTGCAACTTTAATAATCTAGAAAAGATTATTAAGTCAAATAAGCCAGACTTAATTATTCATTTGGCAGGAAAGTCAACAATTGATGATATCAAAAATCGTAGTGAGTATGAGAGAGATAATACTCTAGCTACTAAAAACTTAGTTAAAATAACTAAAAAGTTAAAAATAAAAAATTTTATTTTTTCTAGCACTGCTGCAGTTTATGATAAATCAAATTCTTTTTTAAAAGAAAGTTCAAAGAAAAAAAGTAATAATATTTATGGTCAAACAAAAATTCAATGCGAAAATATCATTAAAAATAATTTTAAAAATACATCGACGAAATATGTGATATTAAGGTTTTTTAACGTATGTTCTGCAATTAGAGAGTATAAAGTTGGAGAACTTCATAACCCTGAAACTCATTTAATACCAATAGCTGTAAATAAATTACTTAATAACAAAAAACTTAAAGTTTATGGAAAAAACTTTAATACTAAAGATGGCACATGCGTTAGAGATTATGTTCATATAAAAGATATTTGTAGAGGTATAGAAAAAACAATTTTCTTTTTAGATATTAAAAAAAGCTCTGGAACATTTAATTTAGGCTCTGGTTTAGGTTACTCTATAATTGAGGTGATTAATAAATTAAAATTTAAAAATAATAAAATAAAATATTTATTATTTAATAGAAGAAGAGGTGATGTTGATAGTCTAGTATGCTCAATTAAAAAAGCAAAAAAAGTTCTTAAATGGAAACCCAGGTTTTCAAATCTAGACGATATTATTTTAGATGAAATTTTTTGGCAAAAATATATAGAAAAAAAATCTATTAAAAGAAAATACATATATTAAATTCAAATCTTGATCATAGTATTTTTATATATATAAGGGCATAATGAAATATATTATTGTTACTGGTGGAGCAGGTTTTATTGGAGCATCATTAATAGAATATCTAATAAATAAAACTAATAAAAAAATTATTTCAATCGATAATTACTCAACAGGAACAAAAAAAAATCATATTAAAAATTTAAGAATAAAATATATTAATTCCCATACTAAAAATATCTCAAAAATTTTGAAAGGTTATAAAAATAATATTGATGTAATTTTTCATTTTGCGGAATTTTCAAGAATTGCCCAAAGTTTTGAAAAAATTGAAAATTGTTTCAGTTCAAATATTTATGGTACCTCAGAAGTGATTAATTTTTGTTTAAAAAATAAAATTAAAATTATATATTCTGCAACATCTGCAAGTTTAGGAAATAATGAGAAAGATCAGCATTTATCTCCTTACGCGTTTTCCAAATCTCATAATATGAATCTGATTATGAACTTAAATCAATGGTTTGATCTAAAATATGAAATTATTTATTTTTACAACGTTTATGGTGAGAGACAAATTTTATCTTCAAACATGGCTGCTGTAGTTGGCGTTTTTGAGCATTGTATAAAAAATAAAAAACCATTGCCTGTTGTGTCTCCAGGGATCCAATCCAGAAGGTTTACTCATGTAAATGATACAGTAAAGACTTGTGTGAATGCTTATCTAAAAAATAAAAATAGACATTATTCAATTTCGAGTAATAAATCTTATAGAATAATTGACTTAGCAAGGCTTTTTTCAAATAAAATAAAATATATTCCTGAGAGGAAAGGTGAAAGATTTGAATCTAAAATAATTAAGGAAATAAGAGGAAGAAAAATTTACAATATTTCTTCCAATATAAGTATAGAAAAATATATAAAATTATTTAAAAAAACACATAAAATTTAGAATTTATACTTTAATATTATTTAAAAGTAATACTTTGACTTATTTAACTTTTGGCTGTAAAAATCCGATGCCTGGTAATTATAGAAAAGGTGTTACACCCGATACCATTCCGAACTCGGAAGTTAAGCCCTTTATCGCCGATGGTACTTTGTCTTAAGACATGGAAGAGTAGGACTTTGCCAGGCATCTAAAACTATGAAAATTAAAAGTTCACTTAAATCAGTTAAAAAAAGAGACCTTAACTCTAAGCTTGTTCGTAGAAGAGGCAGGGTCTATGTTATTAACAAAGTCAATCCAAAATTCAAAGCAAGACAAAAATAATTTTATGGATAATGAAAACCATAAAAAAACTTGGAATAATTTTACGAAGTTAATTTTATGGGGAACCATCTCGGTTATTCTAGTTCTTGTCTTAATGGCAATTTTTCTTTTGTAATCTAAATGAAACTAGTCTCTATTCAAGAAAACAAATTAGTTGAAAAAAGAATAGCTATTACACCTGAGATGGCTAAGAAATATATTGGTTTAGGTTTTACTTTATCCTTGTCAAAAAATTATGGAACCCATTTAGGTTTTTCTGACCAAAATTACACAAGTCAAGGGGCAAAAATTTTAGAAGATGATAAGGAGTTAATTAATACCGCTGATATAATTGTTCAATTAGGACTACTGAATGATGAAAAGCTCTCACTTTTAAAAGATAACCAAACTTTAATTGGAACATTGAATTCACACTCAAATAAAAAAAAATTTGAGAGCTTAAAAACAAAAAAAATAAATTGTTTTTCGTTAGAATTATTACCAAGAATTACAAGAGCTCAATCTATGGATATTTTATCATCACAAGCCAACTTAGCTGGTTATAAAGCTGTCATTGAAGCATTTCAGATTTATGAAAGAGCTATTCCAATGATGATGACAGCTGCAGGCACAGTACCCGCAGCAAAAGTATTAGTTGTAGGAGCAGGTGTTGCTGGTTTGCAGGCAATAGCAACTGCAAAAAGAATGGGTGCTATAGTATTTGCGACAGATGTAAGAATGGCATCTAAAGAGCAAGTAGAAAGTTTGGGTGGAAAATTTTTAACTGTAGAGGGTTCTGAAAATTTAGAGACAGAAGGAGGTTATGCAAAAGAGGCCTCACAAGATTTTAAAAACAAACAGGAAGAGCTTTTATTTGAAACATTGAAAAAAATTGACATAGTAATTTGTACAGCCTTAATTCCAGGTAAAGAAGCTCCAAAAATTATAAAACAAGAAATGTTCAAAAATCTTCAACAAGGTTCAGTTATTTACGATTTAGCAGCGATACAAGGTGGAAATACAGCATTTACAGAAGTCGATAAGATTGTTGAAAAAAATGGAGTTAAGATCTTAGGTGAGAAAAATATACTAAATAAGTTACCAATATCTGCTTCTAATCTATATGCCAAAAATATGTTCAATTTTATTTCTAATTTGTATGATAAAGAAAATAAGAAATTGCATATTAATTTAGAAGATGAGATTATTGAGAAAACACTAATAAAATAAATTTATGGAAATTGATCCTTTTATATTTAGACTAAGTATTTTTATTTTATCCATATTTATTGGATATTATGTTGTTTGGAGCGTAACACCCTCGCTTCATACACCTTTAATGTCTGTAACGAATGCTATTTCATCTGTTATAATTGTTGGTGCGATTATTGCTGCTTTATCAGCTAATGATGGAGTAGTTTTTTCATCATCGAGTATTTATGGATATCTAGCAATTATTTTAGCAGCTATAAATATTTTTGGTGGATTTCTTGTGACGCAAAGAATGTTGGCAATGTATAAAAAGAAAAAAAAGAATAAGTAATTTATGTCTGCAAATTTATCAGCAATTTTATATTTAATTTCAGGAGTTTTGTTCATCTTAGCTTTAAGAGGATTATCTTCTCCTGAAACCTCAAGACAAGGAAACTTTTTTGGAGTCGTCGGAATGATTATTGCAATTACTGTCACATTTTTATCAGTTGGAAATTTTAATACTGGTATTGTTTATGTAATTATATTTATGGCTATCGGGGGAGGGGTAGGAGGATTTATAGCATATAAAATTCCAATGACTGCAATGCCAGAACTTGTGGCGGGGTTTCATAGTTTAGTTGGTCTTGCTGCAGTATTTGTTGCGATATCGGCCTTTATAAACCCTGAAGCTTTTAACCTTGGAACACCAGGAAATATCAAACTTGCAAGCTTAATAGAAATGAGTATTGGTGCAGCAGTAGGTGCAATAACTTTTTCTGGGTCGGTAATTGCCTTTTTAAAACTCCAAGGAATAATGTCAGGTGCTCCAATTACGTTTAAGGGACAGCATCTATTAAATGCAATTATTTTAATATCTATAGTTGTTTTAACATTTTATCTTTGCTCAAATCAGTCTTCTAAATTATTTTGGATTTTAATTGCAGTTTCCTTTTTAATAGGGTTTTTAATAATAATTCCAATCGGAGGAGCAGATATGCCAGTTGTAATATCAATGCTAAATTCATATTCAGGATGGGCAGCAGCTGGTATTGGTTTTACCTTAGAGAACACAGCTTTAATTATTACTGGTGCTCTTGTTGGCTCATCAGGTGCCATCCTTTCATACATAATGTGTAAAGGAATGAATAGATCATTTTTTAATGTAATATTGGGTGGTTTTGGAGCAACAGAACAAAATTCTAGTGATCAAAATAAAGAGCAAAAACCCGTTAAGAGTGGTAACGCAGATGATGCTGCATTTTTAATGAAAAACGCATCATCAGTGATCATTGTACCTGGCTACGGCATGGCAGTAGCTCAAGCTCAACATGCTTTAAGGGAGATGGTAGATACTTTAAAAAAGAATGACATAAAAGTTTCATACGCAATTCATCCTGTTGCTGGAAGAATGCCCGGACATATGAATGTTTTATTAGCAGAAGCAAATGTTCCATATGATGAGGTTTTTGAACTTGAAGAAATAAACAATGATTTTGCAAATGCTGACGTTGCATTTGTAATAGGTGCGAATGATGTGACAAATCCCGTAGCTAAATCGGATCCTCAAAGCCCTATTTATGGTATGCCGGTCCTTGATGTTGAGAAATGTAAATCTGTATTGTTTGTTAAAAGAAGTTTATCACCTGGTTATGCTGGTATTGACAATGATTTGTTTTATAAAGAAAATACATTAATGTTATTTGCTGACGCAAAAAAAATGACAGAAGATATTACAAAAAATTTATAGGATAATTAATTGAAAACCAAAATCTATTGTGACATTGCAGAATTAGATTTAATTAAAAAATATAGCAAAAAAAAATAGTAAAAGGTTTCACAACAAATCCCAGTTTAATGAGAAAAGCTGGAGCTAAAGACTATGAAACATACTCAAAAAAAAATTTTAAAAGTTTGTAAAAATAAACCAGTATCTCTTGAAGTATTTGCTGATCAACACAAAGAAATGATCAACCAAGGTAAAAAGATAAACCCCTGGGGCAATAATGTTTATGTTAAGGTTCCGGTAGTTAATTCAAAAAATAAATTTTCTGGCGATGTGATTTCAAAGTTAAATAGTGATGGTGTCAAATTGAATATAACAGTTGTTTACACTGCAAAACAAACCTAAAAAATTTTAGATAATTTAAATAAAAAAACCAAAGTTATTATTTCTATTTTTGCAGGAAGAGCAGCTGATACTGGTAAAGATCCAATACCAGAGTTTGTAAAAAGTATTAAGCTTGCGAAAAAATTTAAAAATGTGAAAATTTTGTGGGCAAGCGTAAGAGAGCCATATAATTTTTTGCAGGCAAAACAGTTAGGATGCCATATTATAACTGTACCACCAGCTATCATTGAGAAAATTGAAAAACCAAAAAAAACATTTGATAAACTTACTAAGGAGACTGTAACTGCCTTTTTAGATGATAGTAGAAAATCAAAGTTTAAAATATTTTATTAAGAATTTTTTTTGATAAATACTTCTATAGACCTATGAATATGATTTAGCATTTTTTTTGATAAGCCGTGATGACAAGCAATTAATATTCCATTTCTCATAACTTTATCTGCTTCAGGGTACCCAGATTTATCTTTTCTTGCTTTAATATTTTTAAATCCAGGTTGTCTTAGTATATTGCCTGTGAATACAACTCTTGTCTGAATATTTCTTCTTTCTAAAAATATTTGCATTTGTGTTCTGTTAAAAGGCGCGTCATTTTTGATTGTTATGGGGTAGGCCAACCAACCAGATTTTGATCCAGGTAACTGTTTTGGAAGAATAAAAAATTTTTTATATTTTGTTAAAAATTTTGAATGAAATCTAAAATTCATTTCTCTTTTTTTTAAATTTAACTTAAGCTTTTTTAGTTGTGCTAATCCAAATGCAGCTCCAATTTCGGATGGTTCAAGATTATGGCCAATTTTTTCGAATACAAATTTTTTATCATAAGTAATTCCGTCTAACTTAATATTAAATCTATTTTCAATTTTTTCTGATTTTTCATCAAATAATGATGAACTTCTACCCCATGATCTAAGAAGTTTTGCTTCAATATATTTTTTTTTATCATTAAAACAAACCATACCTCCGTTACCGGCACAATTTATAATATGTGATCCATAAAAACTGGTTATACTTATGTCTGCATGATAACCAGTTGATTTATTTTTATAGGTTGCACCCAATGTATCTGCAGAGTCCTCTAAAATAAGTATACCTTTTTTTTTTAGCATAGGAGCAAGTTTTTCCCAGTCAACAATATTACCCATTAAATGAGGTGCTAGAATAGCTCTAGTTTTTTTGGTTATTAATTTTTTTACCTTATCTTCATTCATGCAGTAAGTCCCTTCTTTGACATCAACAAAAACAGGTGTCCAATTGTTTCGAATTATATATCCTACTGTTGTTGAAAAAGTAAGTGCAGGAGTTATGATTTCACTTCCTTTAGGAAATTTTAACGTTTCCATTGCAAGTAATAATGCAGAGGATCCTGAATTAACCATTAATCCGTATTTTTTTTCAAATAATTTTGATATTTTTTTTTCAAAAGTATGAACATGTTTACCCATTTGAGTACTTGTCTTCAAAACCTTTGTTACAGCTTTAATTTCATCAGGCCCATGGACACTTAATCCATAGGGAACTCTTAAATTTTTATTCATAAATTGTGAATATCATAAATTCATTTTTATTAAATAGTGAATTGGTTGCGGGGGACGGATTTGAACCGCCGACCTTCAGGTTATGAGCCTGACGAGCTACCAGACTGCTCCACCCCGCGATATACTTAAATTCTAT